>Ga0182024_10000270_pt1 | contig 130175 bp, 107 predicted proteins | sample P32metaG_FD_120480 | JGI IMG/M metagenome (GOLD analysis project Ga0182024, IMG submission 120480) | Permafrost microbial communities from Stordalen Mire, Sweden - P3-2 metaG (Illumina Assembly) | ecosystem: Environmental > Terrestrial > Soil > Wetlands > Permafrost | place: Sweden: Stordalen... | reverse complement strand
GAATCTGGTGGCGCAACCGTGATCTGCGAATGCGGTTGACTTCCGTTCGCCCCTCGGTGATGCGCACACGCTTCAGGGAAGAAACTGTGTTTGCCATCTAAGTGATTATAATAGCGCGTACGAGGGGTTAGGGTCAATCTCGCCTATTTACAAGCAAATTGTACTCATGGCATTCTAAATACATCGATGACCAAAAATGTTCTACCACTGCTGATTCTTGCCGCTGGAATTTCCCGGGCGGCCGATAACGTGACGCCTCTCGATCTGAAGCCCGGGCTGTGGGAAACCATCTCTGTTTCAGAGCGCAGCGGCATGCCGTCCATTCCGGCCGATAAATTGGCGGCCATGCCTCCGGAACAAAGGGCTCGCATCGAGGCCATGACCTCCGGCAAGCCCACGACTTCCACCAGGCAGTCCTGCCGCACTGAGAAAGACCTCCGGTCGTTCACCGACGACGGCAACAAGTTGTGCAAGCAGACCATCGTGACTTCGACCAGCACCAAGCAGGAGCTCAAGATGGATTGCGACATGCCCGGAAATAAGGGGACAGGCACCGTGACGATCGAGGCAAAGGACCCGGGACACGTGAATGGATTGGTTCTGATGCACGTTGGCAATAACGGGCGCAACATGGACATGAAAATCACGATTACCGCGAAGTGGGTCAGCTCGTCCTGTGGCGACGTGAAGCCCGATAGCAAGCAGGAATAGCTACTCGCGCCACGCGCGTCCCGCGATCAGCCACGCGCCGATCGGCACCAGCATCGCGATCCCCGTGGCGAGGGCGACCGTGCGCACGTCGATTCCCAAGTCGACGGCACGTCCGGCGGCGTAGCTCGTAATCGCGAGCGTCAGCATACTGAACGCGAACTCGGCCGAGAATACACGCCCGCGAAACCGGTCGTCGGTCTGCTTTTGAAGCAACGTACTCGACGCGGTCCAGCAGGCCGATGAGCCGGCGTGAGCCACCACCAGCGTCAGCACCGCCATGAGCAGAGAGCCCGCCGCGCCTAACGCGATGTACCCCACGCCGACCATTGAGAATCCCGCCAGAATCGTCCATCGAAGCCGCGCGTGATTCGTTCCCGCGAAATTTCCGCCGAGAACCGATCCGGCCACCGCGCCCATTCCGCGCGAGGCGAGCAGCGTGCTCATGCCCAACGCTCCGGCCTGGGTCGCGTTCAGCCCGTGCCCCTCGACGCGAAATACGCGCTCGCCCAGCACCGGCAGAATCACCCAGTTCGATCCGACGAGGCCGATGCCGGCTTTGACGAAAATCGTCGCGAGGAGTTTGGGGTCGCGGCGAACATAGCTCACTCCTTCGGCGATGGGCGAAAAATCGACCAGATCGCGGGCGCGCAGAGGCGGCAGGTTGTCCGTATGGGGCTCGGCGAATTTCATCGTGCGAATCAGCAGCGCCGACGCGACGAAGGACAGCGAATTGACGATGAACACCGTCTCCCGTCCGAACGTTACTAGTACCAGCCCGCCCAATCCTGCGCCGAGCGCGAAGTTGATCGACCATGTCGCCGACGCGAGCGCATTGGCGATCGGAATCTCATCGCCCTCCGTAATGTTCGGGATCACGGCGCGCTGTCCCGGCTCGAACAGCGCCCAGCAGACCGTTTCGAGCAGCAGCAGTACAAATAGCAGCGGCAGCATCCCGCGCGCGCGAACCAGCATCATCGAAAGTACGATCGCCGCGCGCGACCAATCGGCGAACATCATCACTTTGCGGCGGCTGATCCTGTCATTGATTACGCCCGCCGTGGGAGCCATGAAAACCTGCGGCAGGACCTGCATCAGGAATGCAAACGCCACCATCTGCGCGCTTCCGGTGAGTTCCAGAAGAAAACTGAAAATAGCGACAGAATAGAACCAGTCGCCCATCTCACTGACGATCTGCGCGGTCCACAGCAGGCGAAAGTTCCGGTTGCCGCGCAGCAGGCGCCAATAGGACGCGAAGGTCACGGAGTATAAAGGCCCATCGCGCGTTTCACCTTATGCACGGTGTCATTCGCGACCGGCCTGACCTTCTCGGCGCCGTCTTCAAGCACTCGCGCGATGTAGCCGGTCTCCGCCGCGATCTCGCGATAGCGCTTCTGAATCGGCTCAAGCGCCGCGATGACCGCCTCCGCGACGGTCTTCTTCAAATCCCCGTAGCGCATGCCGCTGAATTGTGTGCGCAGCGCTTCGTCGGAACACTCCGTGAACGCCTGGAAAATTGCCAGCAGATTGCGAACGCCCGCACCCGCTGTCTCGAAATCCACAGCCGGATTCGAATCCGTCGTCGCCCGCAAAATCTTCTTGCGGATCACCTCCGCCGGATCGAGCAGGCTTACCGCGTGTCCGCTGCCCGTTGCGGATTTGCTCATCTTCTTCTCCGGATCGTCGAGCCCCATGATGCGCGCGCCCACCGCCGGCAGCTTCGTCTGAGGAACGACGAACGTATCCCCATAAAGGGAGTTGAACCGCTGCGCGATGTCGCGCGTCAGCTCCAGATGTTGCGATTGATCGTCGCCGACCGGAACAATCGCGGCCTGATAAATCAGAATGTCGGCGGCCATCAGCACCGGATACTGCATCAGGCCATCTCCTATGGTTTCCTGCGCGGCCGCCTTCGCCTTGAATTGCGTCATCCGCTCCAGCCAGCCGATCGGTGTGACGCAAGTCAGCATCCAGGCGAGTTCGGCGTGTCCCGCAACCGACGATTGCACGATCAGCGCCGAATGCTTGGGGTCGATCCCGATCGCCAGCAGCATGCCGGCAAGCTCTTCGATCTTCGCCCGCAGCTCGACTGGCTCCTGATAAACGGTAACCGCGTGGAGGTCGACGATGCAGTAGATGCTATCGTAGTCGTACTGGATCTTGGCCCAGTTCTTCAGCGCGCCGAGATAATTTCCGATGTGCGGACTGCCCGTGGGCTGAATGCCCGATAATACGCGTGGTCTCATTATATTCTTGGGGGAAACTTCCATCCTAAACGATGTAACGACTGAAGTGACGATAGAGAAGTGGGTTTATGGCGGCGATGCCATGGCTCGCGTCGAAGGCCGCGTGGTCTTCGTGCCTTTCGTATTGCCCGGAGAAATCGCCAAAGTCGGTCTTAAAGACGGCGATATGCATGCGACCCTCTCGGAGGTCGTCCAGCCTGCGCCGGAACGTGTTGTCGCGCCCTGTCCTCTGTTCACGCGCTGCGGCGGTTGTCATTATCAACACGCGCCCTACGAATTTCAGCTCGCGCGCAAAGTCGATATCCTGCGCGAGCAACTCCGCCGCGTCGGAAAAATCAAGTGGGAAGGCGAGATCTCGACGATCAGCGGACCCGCCCTCGGCTACCGCAATCGCGCCCAGTTTCATATCGCGAACGGAAAAATCGGCTACCTCGCGCCCGCCTCGCACGATCTGGTCCCCGTCGATGGCGAATGCCCCATCTCGTCGCCGCGATTGAACCGGGCGCTCGCCGAAATGCGCGAGCGTCTGCCCGACCGCCGCTTCCCCAACTTCGTCCACTCGCTCGAAATTTTCACCGACGAGAATAACGTTCAGATCAACATCCTGGAAACCGACCGCCCGGTCGCGAAGTCTTTTTACGATTGGTCGAAGTCCACCGTGGCTCTCGAATACGCGACGACGTTCGGCAAGTTCCGCGTCAGCCCCCGCTCTTTCTTCCAGGTGAATCGATTCCTAATCGACCAATTGGTCGAAGCCGCCATCGGCGATGCCTCCGGCGAGACCGCGCTCGACCTCTACTCGGGCGTCGGCCTCTTCGCTCTGCCGCTCGCGAAAAAATTCTCGAAGGTGGCCGCGGTGGAAGCCGGCGTCACCGCCGCGCGCGACCTGGAAGTGAACGCGCAAAACGCGGGCCTGGTCATTCAGCAGCTGCAATGCCGCGTCGAAGATCATCTCGCCCGCCTCACCGCGACCCCCGATTTCATCGTCGCCGATCCACCGCGCGCCGGCCTTGGCAAGACCGTCGTTTCTCATTTGGCCCGTCTAAAGCCCCCCAGGCTGGCGATCGTTTCCTGCGATCCAGCCACACTCGCCCGCGACGTTGCCGGACTGACTGATTATTCAATCGACAAGCTCACGCTGATCGATCTGTTTCCGCAGACCTATCATCTCGAAACCGTCGTGCAGCTGTCACGAAAGTAGCTGGTAAACTGGGAGCGGCATGCTCACCAGCACCGCATCTCCAACGGACCTCAGCGTACTCCCCACCAGGCTCGGACGCGATGAACGGATCCAGGCTTTTCGCACCATGTATCTCTCCCGGCGCATTGACGACCGGGAGATTCTTCTCAAGCGCCAGAACCGGATTTATTTCCAGATCAGCGGCGCGGGTCATGAAGCCATCGGCGCCGCAACCGGTCTCGCGCTGCGTCCCGGGCACGACTGGTTTTACACCTATTATCGCGATCGCGCGCTGAGCCTCACCCTCGGCATCACTTCTGAAGAGATGTTGCAGCAATCGGTTGGCGCCGAGGCCGATCCCGCGTCCGGTGGCCGCCAGATGCCCTCGCATTGGGGCTCGCCGCGGCTTCACATCGTCACCGGATCGTCCCCCACCGGCACGCAGTTCGTGCAGGCAGTGGGATGCGCCGACGCCTGCCGCCGTCTCGATCCGCAATCGGACGCCATCACCCTCGTCACCACTGGCGACGGCGCCACCAGCGAAGGCGAGTTCTGGGAGGCCATGAACATCGCGTGTCTCGAAAAGCTCGCGGTGCTTTTTCTGGTCGAGGATAACGGCTATGCCATCTCCACGCCGGTCGAGAGGCAAACTCCCGGCGGCGATATCACGAAAGTCGTCAGCGGATTCCCGCACCTGAAAATCTTCAACTGCGATGGCACGGACTTCGACGCGTCCTACGCAACCATGGTCGACGCCGTAGCTCACTGCCGACGGGAGCAGTCTCCCGTGCTGGTGCGCGCCATCTGCATTCGTCCGTATTCGCACTCGCTCTCGGACGACGAAAAGAACTACAAGACTCCCGCCGAACGCGCGAATGAGGCGAAGCGCGATCCTATCGTCACGTTCCCCGAACGATTGATCGCCGAGGGAATCCTCGATCGCTACGGCCTCGAATTGCTGACTCACGAAATCGATCTGGAGGTGCAAGAGGTCACCGACCGCGTGCTCAAAGCCGCGCCGCCTCCCAAGGGTTCCGCGCTTCGCTATCTCTATTCGGAGCGCGTCGATCCCACGTCATTGGAGTTTGAAGCCGCGCCGAAACTAGCGGGCGATCCCCGCACCATGGTCGACGAGATCAATCTCACGCTGCACGAAGAAATGCGCCGCAACGCGACCATGATCGTGTTTGGCGAGGACGTCGCCGATTCCAGCCGCGAGTTAAATCTCGGTTCGGTCAAGGGTAAGGGCGGCGTTTTCAGCGCCACCAAAGGTTTGCAAGTCGCCTTCGGCTCGGGGCGCTGCTTCAACACTCCCATCGCCGAAGCCGGCATCGTCGGCCGAGCCATCGGCATGGCCACGCGTGGGATGAAACCGGTCATCGAAATTCAGTTCTTCGATTACATCTGGCCCGCGATGATGCAGATTCGCGACGAGCTCGCCACCCTGCGCTGGCGCTCCTACAATGGATTCTCCGCTCCCGTGGTGATTCGCGTTCCCATCGGCGGATATTTGAACGGCGGAGCGATTTATCACAGCCAATCGGGCGAATCGATTTTCACGCATATCCCCGGCCTGCGCATCGTGTTCCCGTCGAACGCGCTCGATTCCTGCGGCCTGTTGCGCACCGCGATTCGCTGTGACGACCCGGTGCTATTCCTCGAACACAAGCGCCTCTATCGCGAGCCATACAATCGCTCCCCGCATCCCGGTCCCGATTACACGATTCCTTTCGGCAAGGCGAAAATCGCTAAAACAGGCGCGAATTTGACGATAATCACTTATGGCGCGCTGGTCCAAAAATCGATGCAAGCCGTGTTGCAGTTGGAGGCGCGCCATCCGGGCACGACAATTGAGGTAATCGATCTCCGCTCGCTCTCTCCCTACGATTGGGAATCGATCCGCGCATCAGTTGAAAAAACCAGCCGCGTCATGATTGTGCACGAAGACTGCCTGTCGTGGGGCTACGGCGCAGAAATCTCCGCCCGCATCGCGAGCGAACTATTCAGTTCCCTGGACGCCCCCATCGGCCGTGTAGCCGCCCTCGATACCTGGGTCGGCTATCACCCGCAACTGGAAAACGAAATCCTGCCGCAAGTGGAGAACATCGTCCAGGAAGCGGATCGGATTCTGGGGTATTAGTGATCGAGTTGGTCCGCACGTCAATGATAAAGACGCCAGAGTCTAACCGTGGCGCACGCACTCGTGCGTGCCGCGTCGACACTCGTGTCGACGCCGAGCCTATTGGCACTGCCCGCGAGAACTTCTAAATGCCAGTGTTAGCCTACGAACAATTGCTCGTGGACGTTCTGCCCGCTCGGATTGACACCGATGCGCAATATGACGCGATCCACACCCGCTTCGGAGGATTACTGCGCAAGACCCGTCGCACCAAGGCCGAGGATAGACTCATGGATTTGCTCGGAGTGCTCATCGAGGACTTCGACCGTCGCCACAGTTTGCCTCCCGATGATGGAACACCCAGCGAACGTCTTCGATTCCTGATGGAGCACTCCGCGAGACCGTCATCTGATTTACTGCCAGTCTTCGGCCAGCGGAGCCACGTGAATGAAGCATTAAACGGGAAGCGCCCCATCAGTATCGAACAGGCTCGCAGACTAGGCAAAATGTTTTCCGTGAATCCTGGCTTGTTCATTTAGGGAAGACCTAAGCCAACATGGCGGCCCTATGGGGAAATCCATGCGCAGCAGGCCGCGGGACTCGGCACGTCCCCTACGCCGTGGGAATCGGCAAGGTTGCTTCAGTCACGGGCCGGGCATTGTCGTCGTCGATAAGATGGTTGAACTCATCCTGCAGGTAGCTTGCGAATATCCCACCCTTCACAAGCAGTGTGACTACTCCTCCCCGTGCGCTGCGATGAGAGTAGAGCGCCACTACCGCCCTGGGTCGGGTAAAATGACGCGGACGCGGTTGCCCGCGGTGCAGACAAACTCTGTGAGTTCGACCAATCGACTGTACCGCCATGTTCGACCGTATGCAAAAAGAACGTCCAATTTCTTCGCCTTGGAGAAAAGCGTTCCCCACTCAATGGTGTAAGGCGACGTTCCGCCACCCACGAGTCCGGCCAGTCGCAAGGGTTGAAGTTCATTCTGAAGTTGAAGACTCCGATTCTGCAACGTGAGCATTTCGCTCTCGTCGTAGACGCCAGTCGCTCGGACCCAGCCGGCCGACGGCTTTTCCTGCATCACATGATGGACGCTCTGGTAGACGGCCTTCGCCAGCGAATCGCACGAATCCCACATCTTGCAAAGCCGAGTCTTTGCGAGCTGCCGGAACGCCTCAAGCTGTAAACGCCGATCCTCCTGACGCTCGGTCTTCTCAAGGGGGAGTTTTCCAAGGTCCCTATGCAGAAACGCGATGACCGGCTTTCCCTTGCTGACGGCGTACTCATACTCCATTTGGGTGAAGCTTTTGTTCTCCGCTGGATGCACGCTCCCGTATTTTCCAGCGGAGATTACAAGATAGTAATCACTTTGATCTATCTCTTTCTCGATCAGCGTCCATTGGTCGTCATCCGCTGCCGGAAAGAGTTCCATCCCTGCCGGAAAGCAACCCATCGAGAGCAACGCTTGGATTACCTCTCTGCGCTCATCCTCCAAATCTTCATAGGTTGAGCTGACGAAAACTTGGTATCGGCGCTCCATCGGCTGGCTTCTTAGGGCTAGTGCCTCATTTCACGCTAGGCCAAGTTCCTTCCTTGCTTGATCCCAGGGAATGAGAGGCTTCTCGCCATTGAGAACGATGGCAGCATCCAACTCTTTCGCATCTTCCAGGTCTTCGACACGCTCGCGGAGACGCGCAACTTCAGCGGCAAGCTGCTGAACCGTCGAGACAAGTTCTCGTTCCTGGGTCTCACTCATACGCATTCTTCCTCTGCTTCACAGCATACACCTCGATGATACTTCCTTTCATCCGAAACAGGATTCGGTGAGTTCCGATGCGCATCCGATAGTGATTTCGCGATCCCTCCAGCTTCTTGATATCTCCAGCGAACTCGCGCTGCAGAAGATGAAGGCGATGACCAATACTCCTTCGGAGTTCCTCGGGAAGAGCACGGATCTGCTCGCGTGCTTCTTCAGAAATGAGCAGTTGGTAAGCCAAGCGTTCGCCTTCCCAACCCACTACACTAACAAAATGGAGCAAGACAACCGCCGTAATTTTCTGAAGACGACCGGAGCCGCCCTCGCCGCCGGCTTCCCTGCGTTAGTTCGTGGACAAGCAACCAACGCGATTAAAGTCGGCTTGGTCGGATGCGGAGGACGCGGCACCGGCGCAGCTTCCCAGGCGATGAAAGCGGACGATTACGCCGAACTGACCGCCGTCGCCGACGTTTCTCAGGAGCGGATTGACTCGAGCCTGGAAACGCTCGGTAAGATCAATGGCGCGAAGGTGAAAGTCGAACCCAAGAACATGTTTCTCGGACTCGATGCCTATCAGAAAGTCATCGACAGCGGGGTCGACGTGGTCATCCTCACCACGCCTCCCGGCTTCCGCCCCGCGCATTTGCGCGCCTGTATCGAAGCCGGCAAGCACGTGTTTTGCGAGAAGCCGATTGCCGTCGACGCCTTCGGAGTACGCGATGTGCTCGAAACGGCGAAGCTCGCCAAACAGAAAAACGTAGCGCTCGTCTCCGGCTTCTGCTGGCGGTATAGCAATTACATCGTTGCCACGTTCGATCAGATCCAGTCGGGCGCAATCGGCGACATCGTCGCTTATTACGCGACGTATTACACCAGTCCCGTGAAGCCGATGCCTCCAGCCAGCACTCGTCCGGACGGAATGAGCGATGTCGAATGGCAGATCAAAAATTGGTATAACTTCCAGTGGCTCTGCGGCGATAGTCTTGTCGAGCAGGCCGTGCACAGCGCCGATAAAATCGCCTGGTCCCAGAACGACAAGCCGCCGATTAGCTGCGTCGCAGTGGGCGGCCGCCAGATTCCAGCCGAAGGCGGCAACATCTATGACCACTTCGAAGTGAATTATCTTTATCCGAATAATGTACGCGCGGTCCTAGGCTGCCGCCAGATCGAAAATTGTTGGAACGAGAATGCCGATTACATTCTGGGCACCAAAGGCGCTTGCACCATCGGCCGTTCGCCCATGCCGAAAATCACCGGCGCGAAGGATTGGACCTTCGAAGGCCAGAAGTACGACATGTATCAGTATGAGCACGACATGATGTTCCAATCCATTCGCAAAGGCCAGCCGATCAATAACGGCGAGCGCATGGCCACCAGTACTTTGCTCGCGATGATGGGCCGCATGTCCGCCTACACCGGCCGCGAAGTCACCTGGGAACAAGCACTTAACTCGCAGGAGCGCATTTTCCCCGAGAAGTTGGATTGGAACGGACAGATGCCGGTGGCGCCAATGCCGCGCCCTGGTGTCAATAAATTGCTCTAATGTTGCTGCTGTTGTTGGCAGTTGTAAATTTTGAGAATAAGATCGCACCGGTTTTGATTGAGCGGTGCCTGCCATGTCATAGCAGCGTAAAAGCTTCGGGTGGTGTAAGGCTCACAACCAACGTCTCGGTTTCGCGCGTCGTGGTGCCGGGCCAGCCCGAAAGGAGTCCTCTTTATTTGACGGTCGAGTCGGGATCGATGCCGCCGGGTGGCCCGCAACTTCCCAAGGATCAACGCGATGCCATTCGCGAATGGATTCGGGAGGGGGCGAAGTGGCCGAGCGGAATCATGCTCGAAGGCATGCGCATCCCGGTAATCGAGCGGCAACTTATCGCGCGTCTCCGCGAAAAGATTGTGGCGAATAAGTCACCTGCATCGAATAACATGGCGCCGATTCCCGAGGGGGATTTCATTATGGGCTCGACCTACAAAGACGAGGCTCCGCCGCATAAAGTGCACATTGATTCTTTTTACATGGATAAGTACGAAGTCACCTGGGATGACTATCGTAAGTTCATGTTTGCAAAGGACGAGGGCGTGGATGCGGTTAGCCGGCCTACGCGGCCTTACGTCGAAATGTCATTTGGCATGGGAATTGAAGGTTTTCCGGCCATAAGCATGACGCAACATGCTGCAAACAAATACGCGGAATGGCTCAGCCAGCAGACAGGCCAGTTTTATCGTTTGCCGACAGAGGCCGAGTGGGAATACGCGTGCCGGGCAGGCACAACGACCGCTTATTCGTTCGGAAACGACGTAAAAGAGCTCCCTAACTACGCTTATTTCGCCATAAACAGCGGTGGGAAGTACCAAAAGGTGGGCTTAAAGCTCCCTAATCCGTGGGGTCTGTACGATATGCACGGCAACGTGATGGAATGGACGCTGGACCAATATTCGACCGAATATTACGCGCATTCGCCGTCGTCGAATCCATGGAATCAGGCCACAAAGCCATATCCGCATGCGGTGCGTGGAGGGTCCTGGCAGGATCGCGCGGAACAGCTAACTTGTAGCGCCCGCGTGGCTTCCGATCCGAGTTGGAAGGAGCAAGACCCGCAACTGCCGAAAAGTATCTGGTATGAGACCGATGCGCAGGGATTAGGCTTCCGGCTGATTCGTCCCTCAAAAATTCCTAGCGCGGAGGAGATGTACAAGTATTGGAACAGCGGTGTTGAGAAGGATCACTAGCTTTCTCCTTTTTGCTGTCATTTCGCGGGCGGAACGGTTTGAATTGGCTGAGCCGCACATGGGCACGCTGGTTCGTATTACGATCTATGCCCGAGATGCTTCTCCGATGCGAGCGGCGTTCGATCGTATTGCGGAGTTGGACGAGACCCTTTCAGACTATAAGCCAGAAAGTGAATTGAACCGGCTCTGCCGCACGCACGACCAGCCGGTGCATGTCAGCGAGGATGTGTTTCGCGTGCTGGAAGCTTCCCAGAAGCTATCTGTCCTGACCGACGGAGCTTTCGATGTGACGATCGGGCCGGTGACACATCTTTGGAGACTCGGAAAAGCGCCGGATGCGGAGACGATGGCTCGGGTCGGGTGGCGGAACATGGCGATCGACAGGAAGCATCGGACGGTTACGCTGAAACGCGCGGGGATGCAGCTTGATCTCGGCGCAATCGCGAAGGGTTATGCGGGGGACGAGGCTTTGAAAACGCTGCGCGCGCTCGGTGTGAAGCAGGCTTTGATCGCGGTGAGCGGTGATATTGTCGCGGGCGACGCTCCTCCAGGGACTCGCGGATGGCGGATTGGACTGGAGGCTGCGGGGGAAGAGATTCTTCTCCGCAACGCGGCGGTTTCAACGTCGGGCGACTCGGAACAATTTCGCGAAATCGGAGGCGTGCGATATTCGCACATCATCGATCCGAAGACGGGGCTCGGGTTGACGGCGGCGATCGCGGTAACAGTGATTGCGCGGCGGGGGCTGGATGCAGATCCGATTGCGACGGCGGTTAGTGTGCTGGGGGAACAGCGGGGACGGGCGGTGTTTCAGCGGAGGGTGAGGAGGCTGATCGTTGTGGGTGAGCGCACGATCAGAACAAATTGAGCCATGATTCCAGAATCCCGCGAGCCGCTGTCCGCTGATCGTGCCGGTATGGATCGATGGGAGCCGTCAGCGTCGCCACGTCGCCGCAATTCACCGGTTGCTCGCACCAGTCGGCTATCATTTCACCCGTAATCTCCGGATGGAATTGGATTCCGTAAACCCGCTGTCCATATCGATACGCCTGCTGCCGGCACTTTTCCGAATAGGCCAGCCGCTCCGCGCCCGACGGAAGATCGAACGTTTCTCCGTGCCAGTGAAAAAATGTCTTGGGCGATTCGATTCCGCGGAACACCGCATCGCGTTTGCCGGCGTCCGTGAGCCAAACCTCCTCCCATCCGATTTCGAGTTGCGTGTCAGGGTACACCCGCGCGCCCAGCGCTTTGGCGATTAACTGCGACCCGAGGCAGATGCCCAGAAGGGGAATGTCCTGTTCGATCACCCGCTCAATCAACGCTAATTCGTCGCCCAAACCAGGCAGATCCTCATTGGCGGACATAGGGCCGCCCATCAGGATCACTCCACTGTGATCGCCCGGCGGCAGCGGCTCACCTAAGTCATGATAGGCATACTGAACCTGATTCTCATCCAGCACGGCCGCGAAATGTCCAAGATGTTCAAAAGGCTCGTGCCGAAGAATCAGCAGTGGCATGCCGTCACTTTAGCATCTGGACCCATTAAATACCTGGTCAAACCAGCCGATACATAAATAGACATATACCCTGTTTAGTTATAATCAGTTACGGTGTCAGATGGGAAAGCATGCGGATTCTGATCGCGGATGACAGTATTGTCTCCCGCCATCTGCTGGACGCCACCCTGCGCAAGTGGGGTTACGAAGTTGTCGTCGCTAGCGATGGCGTCGAAGCCTGGAACTATCTGCAAGCAGAGGACGCTCCCAAGCTGGCGATTCTCGACTGGGTGATGCCCGGGCTCACCGGTCCTGAAGTCTGCCGCCGTGTGCGGGAAAAAGCTCAGGACAAGGACGTCTACACCTACATCCTGCTGTTGACTTCCAAAAGTCTTCGCGAGGATCTGATCGAAGGTATGGAATCCGGCGCTGACGACTATATCACCAAGCCGTTCGATCAGCATGAGCTCAAAGTCCGCCTGCGCGCCGGGACCCGCATCATCGATCTGCAGCGCGAATTGGTTGCGGCGCGTGAAGAGCTGCGCGAGCAGGCGACGAAGGATTTTCTCACCCGCATCTGGAACCGCTCCTCCATTCTCGATATCTTTCAGCGCGAGCTATCCCGCGGCGCCCGTGAAAATCGGTCCGTCGGTTTGGTCCTCGCCGACCTCGATCATTTCAAGGGCGTGAATGACACCTTCGGCCACTTCGCCGGGGACGCCGTGCTGCGGGAGTTCGCCCGCCGCATGCAATCCGCCACCCGCCCTTACGACGCCGTCGGCCGCTATGGCGGTGAAGAGTTTCTGATCATTCTTCCCGGATGCGATTCCACTTGCACCGGCAACCAGGCCGAGCGTATGCGAGCCGCCCTGGCCAATGAGGCCATGTCCATCAACGACCGGCCGCATCTGGTCACCTGCAGTTTCGGTGCGACCAGTTGGAACCCCGGGATGGATTCCTCGGCGGACGCCCTGATTCGCATCGCCGATAATGCGCTGTACATGGCCAAGGGGCAAGGCCGCGATCGCGTAGTTTATCTCCCCGGCTAGTATATCGTTTCAATAAAACATAACCTTACTGATCTGTTTCCCTGCGCTGAGGCCATGGCAGGAAAATCGAGGCGGCCCAAGCTGGTCTTATCGGATGAAGACACGGTGGAGTTGGAGCATTTGGCTCGGTCGCGCGCAGTGCCGCATCGCGAGGCACAGCGCTCCGCGATCCTGTTGGGGTATCACGCCGGGGTAGTGGGCTACTTTAAAGTAGCCCACTACCCACGCCGGTGAGAGCGTCGCCAGCATCGGGCCGCCGTTTCCCATGCCCGTGGTCTTCTGATTGCGCCGCAGCGACCATCCCAGCCGCCCCAGCGCGATGACTTGCTGCTTAATTTGCTCGTTCGAGACGTTGCTCACATCCACGGAGGGCAGTCGCCCTCACGGCTGAGTTAACGTCCTGGTTTAGCGGTTTATCGTTGGCCGGTTTTGAAGTGACCCTCTATGGCCGGTTTTGGGTGACCCCGGAGGGCAATCGCTTTTTCACATCCTGTCAGGCTAGTTTAGTCTGTCTATATTTGCGGAGGGCCACAACAGCGCTCAAACCAAGCCCAATCAGCAGCCACGTAGCGGGTTCTGGAGTCGCGGTGAGCGCGGTGAGGGTGACGGGTCCCGAATAGCTGTTACTTAACGTTTGGCCAGGACCCGAGCCAAGCAGAAGCGCCTGATAGGTCTCGTTGAATTGCGAGGTGAAAATCCCGTTCCAAGTGCTGAGACCATCACTTGTGACGCCAGAGAGAACGAACCTCGCATCCGAGGTATTCGCCGGGTCGTCTGTAAACGTAAACAGAGAACCGGCAAACGTGCAGGTTTCGTTGACGGCCGCGGGCGCTGAACAACCGGCAGTTCCCCCCGTTCCGGCATTAATGAAATTGATATCGAGCCCTGGCAGTCCCGAGACTGGGAGGAATGTGATGAAGGGCGTAGGGGTAAACCCGGCGCCTCCGACAACCTCAGGGGGGTCGTTCAGGGTGGCAATCCCATTTTGCCCGCTCTCGTTCGTGCCGATGGCGCTCGCGGTAAGAGTGAACATCGACGCCGTGAACGGCGACGCATCGCTATTCCACGTAATAGTCGAATAGCTCGAAGCGCCCGTTCCCGTTACATTGAAGGTCCCACTCATGTTGAACGTACCCGAAATCGGTCCCGCTGACGCACACCGCGGGAAACATCCTAACAGGAAGGTTCCGCACAACAGCCCTAGTCTTTTTCGCATCATCATCATCATCTATCCCTCCAAAGGATAGTGCCTCAGGCTAGCATATCGTTTTCCCACGGGTTGTGGGCGCAATTTTTCAATAAAACATGATCTGATCGTTACAGCGTCGAATTCATTGGCCTGCTGTCCGACCTGAATGCGAAGTATCCGCCGGAATGCACCATCCGAATCATACTGGACAATCATTCGGCTCACATCTCTAAAGAGACGTACGCATTCCTGTCGAGGCACCCCAACCGCTTCCAGTACGTCCTCACGCCGAAACATGGCTCATGGCTGAACATCGTCGAGACCCTGTTCGGAAAAATGGCGCGCAGCTTCTGCGCCATATCCGAGTCCAATCGCTTGACGAACTAAAGACCCGCATCCTCAAAGGCGTCGCGGAAATCAAGGCTGCACCCGTCGTCCACCGATGGAAGAATTTCGAGGCATTCGCAGATGATTGGTTAGGATATATTTTAATGAAACGATACACTAGTGGCCTGTCGCAGCCAGATCGTTAGCATATCCCCTCCTTTACAGTCGGGGTTCGGTATCGATAACCAGGGTCGCGCTCAGCATTCCACACAGAACCCCGACCGTCAGGAAGGGGATTACAACAGTAACTATTTCCCTGCGACAAGCCACTAGTTATCTAAATTCCGTATCTTATTAGAAGGTGTCTTATCTCGACTCTCTGGCGAAGGAACAGCAGGTCTACGAAAATTGCCTGGACGTTCACGGCCTGCCTCCTATTTTTCACTACTGGTCCAACCGCTATCTTCTGGCGAAACTTCAGCCCTTCGGTTTCAGCAGCACTCATGAGATGTTTGCGAAGTATCTTGCCAAGGCTTGCCACACCTGCGCGAACCCTCCACGCTTCCTGAGCCTGGGCGCCGGCAACTGCGATCTTGAGATCGATCTCGCCCGCGGCCTGAATGCCAGTGGCTATACCTTCACGCTCGACTGTCTCGACGTAAATCCCGTCATGCTGGAGCGTGGGCGTCTCGCGGGCGAGCAAACAGGCGTTTCCCCGCACCTCAACTTCCTCTCGAGCGATCTTAATTCCTGGAGCGCTACTCACGAATACGACGCTGTCATCGCCAATCAATCCCTGCATCATGTCGTCAACCTCGAGGGCCTCTTCGAGAGCGTCAAGCGATCGCTCCGTCCCGGCGGACTCTTTCTCATCTCCGACATGATTGGCCGCAACGGCCATCAGCGCTGGCCGGAGGCGCTCGCGATCGTCCAGCAGTTCTGGCGACGACTCCCACCCTCGTACCGTTTCAACCAAGTGCTCGGATACTACGAAGAGCTCTATCAAGACTGGGACTGCTCCGCCGAAGGATTCGAAGGCGTCAGATCCCAGGACATCCTCCCTCTCCTTCACGACCGATTCCATTTCCATCTTTTGATCCCCTACGGAAATGTAATCGATCCATTTATCGATCGCGGCTTCGGACACCACTTCGATCCTGCCTCCGAATGGGACCTTTCCTTCATCGACGAGGTGCATCGGCGCGATGAGGCGGAACTCGCCTCCGGTCGAATCAAGCCGACACATATGATCGCCATCGTCGCGAATGAGCCTTCCACCGCCCCGCAAATTTCGGTCTCGCCCGAATCCTGCCTTCGCTCACCAGACAAAAGTGTTCCTTCCCCGCCGCCGGAATCACCCTATGACTGGAACTCCTGGCCTCACGACCGGCAGACGGAGCTGGAGATCGCCTGCCGCCGCCTCGCCGAAACGGGCCGTGAAATCAAGCAGCGGACCGCCTGGGCTCTCGGTCTCCAGAGTTTTCTCGAACAGCGGACCGCGTGGGCCTTGAGTCTCGAACAAGACGTCGAAGCCCGCACCGCTTGGGCCCGCCGTATTGAGAACGATTCCGAAATCCAGGCGCTTGCCTTTCAGGCGCTGGTGCGGGACCTGCAAACTAAGATCGCCGATCTTGAACAGGAGATCGAAGACAAGAGTCTCTGGGCGTTAAGCTTGAAACAGCAGCATGCGGAGCAGACCGCCAGAGCCGAGCGCCTCGACGTCGAATTATACAAATTGATCCATAACCCGTTGCATCTTGCCGCGCGTCTACTGACTGGAATCCGCAACCGATTCCGGTCGATGTTTGGTTAAACATGTTAAATTCATACCGTGCCTGACTCCTCTTTGATGAAGATCACGATCCTGATGCTGGTCTCCGATCCGATCGTGCGTTCGGTTCTCCAGGAGACACTGGAGCGCGCGGGATACACCGTTCTGGCCACCGGTGACATTGGGCAAGCTGTAGATTACTTGAAGGATGTCACTCCCGATCTGTTGATCACCCGTACCTATGTGCAGGGCCTGACGGGCCACGATGCAGCGATTTATCTCCGCTCCAAGTGCCTGAAAATGAGGGTCCTGATCGTCGGCGGCCTTCTTGACGACGATCGCCTTCACGTGCGGGAAGTGTTGCAAGGATTCGAGGTTTTCCCAAAGCCATATCCCGCCGGGGAATTCCTCCAAAAGGTGAAGGAAGTCCTGACAAAACTGCGCGGTTAGCTCTTCAGCCAATCTTCAGCTTGCGGGGATATCCTCATCATCATGAAAAAGTTCCTCATCGTGATGGTGGCGGCCTTTGCCTTCGCCGCCCCGCCCGCCTATAAAGTGATTACCAAGATCAAAGTCGGAGGCGCTACCCGCTGGGACTACGCGTATCTCGACAGCGCCAATCATCGCCTGTATGTATCGCATGCGACGCAAACCGAAGTGATCGACACCACCACCGATAAGGTGGTCGGCACCATTCCCGATACCAAAGGCGTGCACGGCATCGCCATCGCCAACGACCTCGGCAAAGGCTTTACCAGCGATGGCGGCGACAACGACGTCACCGTCTTCGACCTCAAGACTCTCAAGGTTTTGAGCAAAGTCAAAACCGGTCAGAACCCCGACGCCATCATTTATGAGCCGGTCACCCACCGCGTTTTCACCTTTAACGGCCGCAGCAGCGACTCCACCGCCATCGACGCCAAGACCGGAGAGGTGATCACCGCCTCCATCCCGGTCGGCGGCAAACCCGAGTTCGCGCAGGTCGACGGCAAAGGCCACGTCTACGCCAATATCGAAGACAAAAACGAGATCATCGAGATCGACGCGAAAAACGCGCTGGTGTCGAAGCGTTACTCCATCGCGCCGTGCGACGGCCCCAGCGGTCTCGCCATCGATCCGAAGAAGCTCCTGCTTTACTCGGTTTGCGGGAATAAAATGATGATCGTCAGCAACCCCGCCACCGGCACCGTTCTTGCTACACCGGCAATAGGCTCGGGAGTCGACGGAGTCGCCTTCGACGACGGTTACGCGTTCAGCGCCAATGGCGGCGACGGAACCATCACCATGGTCGACGAAAAATTTCAACCCGTCGCAACGATCCCCACCCAGCGCGGCGCCCGCACTATCGCGTCCGATCAGAAGGGACACAAACTTTATCTTCCCGCCGCCGAATTCGGTCCGGCTACCGCTGACAAGGATGGCAAAAAAGGCCGCCCTCAAGCCTTACCGGACAGCTTCCAAATCGTAGTCGTGGGCCGCTAGCCTTACGGAGCTACAGCGGCGGGCGCTGTGTGGGACGGCATACCGGTAGTATCGTCATGGTCCGGCGCATGCTGCCTGCCGCCCGCCCGGAACGTGTAACTCGCCAGCCATACCCAGTTGGCAAAGGCCGCGTCGCCGTGGCCTCCGGTGAGAACGTCGGGTACGCTACGCGTGCGGTCGCGATAAATCGCACGTGCGATCGTCACTGTGAAGACGCTGCCATTTCTCGAGTATTGGACGCCCGGCTCAGCGGAGACCGCGAATCCCGGCCGGCGGAAGCCGAGATCGTTGCCGGAGGGAAACAGGTTACGCGCCGGCACGCCCTCCATTCTTGGTCCAAAGGTCACAGTGAGCCCGCGAATCTTTCTGATCGGGTGGGCGACGCCGCCCTCCATCAGATACTGATCCGTGATCGCGTTGTACTGCGTCAACGTCACGGGATTCAGATTGGAACTTCTCAGAACGCCGTTAATATCCTCCAGCATCACGAGATAGCTTCCGTTGAAGTAGAGCTGGCTCGATCGCCAATTCTTGTAACCTGCCCATTGCAGCGGAATACCCCAGCCGCCCTGACCCGGCTGAATGGAATAGTCGACGATAGTGGTCGTCGTGCCTTTTCCATTTTGTGGATCGACCGTATTTGCCACGTTGTCCTTGCCGGTGGGAAGCAACAGGCCGATCCCAAATTGAACGTTCCCGCGCGTGTTTTCCTGCGGATTCCACACCCAGCCGTTCGCCATGAACGAGATGTCTCCGATGCCGGCGGACGTATAGACAATTGGCGAGTTGTTGGTGTGGCGGCTGGCGGTAAGCAGCGGAATGTCGGCCGAAAAGCTGAATCGCGGCGTCAACTGATAAGTCGCGCTAAGGTTTTCGAGGTTGATCTTGTTCTCAACTTGTGTCCCGTCCTCAACCCTGTAATTTTGCTCGGTCGCCCCGACAAAATGGATATAGGAGAACTGATGCCGGTATCCGACGCCAAAGTTCCATTCGCCCGGAGACAAATACCCGCCCTGGCTTTCGGGACCGCCCTGATCGCCGTTGGACCTGGCTACGATGCAGCCCTGACCGAAAGCTGGAGCGGCCGTCACCAACGCCACAAGAAGACCCACTGAATATCGCATTAAGCGATATTGGCTGTGCGCGCCAAGAAAAACAATAATCGAAATAAGTTACATGTGATTTATAAGCGCCGCCGGGGAGAGCTTGGCAAGCAGCAACCAACATGAACCGCCAGCCTGCGAACATATCTCTTATGACCCCTGAGGAATTCCGCAAGACCGGACATCAGCTCATCGATTGGATTGCCGATTACCGCGCCAATGTCGCGAATCTACCGGTGATGGCCCGCACCGCCCCCGGCGAAGTTCGCGCGCAGCTTCCCTCCGCGCCCCCCGATTCGCCCGAGTCTTTCGACGCCGTCTTTTCGGATCTCGAAAAAATCATTCTGCCGGGTCTTTCCCACTGGCAACACCCCAATTTCTTCGGCTACTTCCCTTCGAACGGACTCCTCTCGAGCGTCCTTGGCGATTTCGCCAGCACCGGGCTTGGCGTCCTAGGCCTGTCCTGGCAATCGAGTCCCGCGCTTACCGAGCTTGAAGAAGTCACCACCGATTGGATGCGCCAGATGACCGGCCTTTCCGACGCCTGGCAAGGCGTCATTCAGGACACAGCTTCCACCTGCACCTTGCTCGCGCTGATCTGCGCTCGCGAGAAGTCGACAAATTACGGAGGTCTGCAATCGAAGCCGCAGCGCCTCATCGTGTACACCTCCGCGCACAGTCACAGCTCGGTCGATAAGGCCGCGCTGCTCGCCGGATTCGGTCGCGAAAATATTCATGTTATCGATCATGACCAACATTTCGCGATGAGTCCCGAGGCGCTCGAAGCGCGCATCCTAGACGACCTCGCCTCCGGTCTCAAACCCTGCGCCATAGTCGCCACCACCGGCACCACGATGTCGACCGCGATCGATCCCATCGAAGCCATCGCCCGCGTTGCGAAGAAGTATGGGATCTGGCTACACGTCGACGCCGCCATGGCAGGCTCCGCCATGATTCTTCCCGAATGCCGATGGATGTGGCAAGGTATCGAAGACGCCGACTCTCTCGTCCTCAATCCTCACAAGTGGCTCGGCATCGCCTTCGATTGCTCGCTTTATTATGTCCGCGACCCTCAGCACCTGGTCCGCGTGATGTCCACTAGCCCCAGCTATCTGCAGTCTTCCGCCGACGCGCAGGTCAGAAATCTTCGCGATTGGGGCATCCCTTTAGGACGCCGTTTCCGCGCCCTGAAAATCTGGTTCGCCGTGCGCGAACAAGGCATCACCGGATTCCAAACTCGCCTGCGCCGCGACCTCGCCAACGCGCAGTGGCTCGCCGACCAGGTTCGCTCGACCCCTAACTGGTCCGTTCTTGCCCCCGTGCCTCTGCAAACGCTCTGCGTCCGTCACCACCCGCCGGGTCTTGAAGGCGAAGCACTCGACCGTCACACCCAAGCCTGGGCCGACCGCATCAATCAATCCGGCAGCGCCTATCTCACGCCCGCCATTCTCGGCGGCCGCTGGATGGTCCGCATCTCCATCGGCGCAATTCCCACGGAAAGAGTGCACGTCGAAGCTCTCTGGAAATTAATCCGTCAGCAGGCAGAATGAAACCCGTCGAAGATTCATACAATATTCCCGCTGCTCATCCGTCTTCATGAGTAGATGGAGGACGTACTGAGCGCCGCATTGAGCAACGACCGCCTGACCGACATATTTCGGCGCGAACAGGCCCGTCTCCGCAGCTTCGTCCGCAAACGCGTCGCCGATGAAGGAGACGCCGAAGATATCCTGCAAGATGTCTTTTTCGAACTGGTGGAAGCCTACCGCTCGATGAAGCCGATCGAGCAGGCGGGCGCCTGGCTGTTCAGGGTCGCCCGGAATCGCATCATCGATTTATTCCGCAAGCGCCGCCCGGAGCAGCTATCGGACGAACTGACAATCGAAGAACTGCTCCCGTCGCCCGACGCAGGCCCGGAAGCGGCATATGCGCGCAGTCTGCTGTGGGAAGAACTCGAAGCCGCGCTAGAAGAGCTACCCGAGGAGCAGCGCGAAGTCTTCATCGCCCACGAAATCGACGGCCGCAGCTTCAAGGAGCTAGCCGAAGAAACCGGAGTCGGCGTGAATACCTTGCTATCGAGAAAACGCTACGCCGTCCTCCATCTGCGCGAGCGCTTGAAAGAAATCAACGAAGAAATTATGGGAGAAAGCAAATGATATATCGAAGAGGAATGCGAAAATTGTGGATCGCCATACCGCTGGTAATCATCGCGGCCGCAGTGTGCGGGTTCGTAGTAATGAGCCTGTGGAACTGGCTGGTCCCAGCCTTGTTCGGAGGCCGAATCATAACGTTCTGGCAAGCGCTAGGAGTTCTGGTGCTAAGCAAACTCCTGTTCGGAGGCCTCCTCCGCCGCCCCGGCTTCAGAGATCGCGGGCGGGCCAGGAAAGAAATATGGGAGCGATTGACCCCCGAAGAGCGCGAAAAATTCCGAGCCGGCATGCGCCACCGCTGCGGAGGCAGACCGCAAGAGGAAGGTAAGGCTCAGGCATAGCCGGCCCTCACTATCCGCGTTCCGCTCAACCCTACCGAGCCGCGACCGAAGGAAGCGATCTCCTTAGCCGCCGCTGCGCTGGTGGGGCAGGATGGCATCCTGCAGGCCGGTTGGCAACCGGCCTTTCCGTGCGCCCGAGGCTTGCGACGTCAACAACGACCGCGCGGATTATCAAGCCGCACCCACACTAACTCATACTTTGGCCGTTAGGAGAGCACTTACGGAAAGAGCGCGCCAGCCGGATTCTACGAGCTGGTGCAGTTCTACAGCAACGGCGTTACACGCCCGAGTGGTCGGTATTGTCGCGGTTCTAGACGATAACATACTTATCGGCTAGGAACAGAGCGATCGCCTGGAAGTGGTTTTAGAGGACCCGAGCCCTTTGGTTTACTTCCGAGTGTGCCGGCTACTTTGGAGCTGTCTTCCACCCAAGCCAGTTATTCAACTGAGTGCCAAGCTGGCAGAGCGTAGTTGGGTCAATTTCGCGCGTTTGCTTCCACCGCACTTAGCATGGCATCTAGTGCGGGCCTGCGATAGACACGGCCTCCGGTGAACACCATATTGATCTTCGTCGTGTTGGTAATATCGTCGAGCGGATTCGCGTCCAACAACACCAGTTCCGCGAGCTTGCCGCTTTCCACCGTTCCTAGCAACTCCAGCAGGCCAAAGTATTTCGCTGGATTATAGGTCGCCGTCCGCAATGCGTCCATCGTGCTCAGCCCAACAATCGTCAACTGGCGGAGTTCGTCGTGCACACCAAACCCCGGCATGACGTAGGGTTGGGCGGGATTTAGTGAGGTGTCTGTCCCCGCAAGAATGTTGACACCCGCCTTATGCATCGCGCCGATGAGACTGAGGGTTTCGTACCGCCGCCGCACGGTAGGAAGGCTCGCGGGTCCCGTCTCAGATTGTCCTTTTAGGAATCTCTCCCAACCGGCCCTCGTTGCGGCATTGAAATATTTCAGCCTCGGATCCTCTCTCATGCGAGGATAGCCCGCGAGTCCGTAAATGGTAGTGATCGTCGGACACAACCAGACCTGATACTTCACGAAAACGTCAAACAAGGCGGCGGCTTTCTCCGGGCTCAAACGCTCTACGCGCACACCAGCCCCGCCGTCGTTCACGCCGGTGATCTGTCGGAGATACCCGAAGACGCCCATCATGTGCTCAACGCTCTTTTGCCCCGCCTTAGCACACGCTTCGAGCCCGGGTGGAACAGGGACGTGCCCACAAAATGAAACGTTCAGCCGCTTTGCCTCATCAACAATGGCAAAGTAGGATTCCGCCGACAGGCTGTCATACACCTTAAGAAAATCGGCACCGTCCTTAACCGCGTTGCGCACTGCCAGGCGACCCTCCTCGGGGTTCTGCCCCTCAGAGCCCCACAGCGTTTGGCTACCTACTACGTAGCGCGGTCCGAGGCGCGTCCCAGTAGCGACCTCCTCTCGGCGCTTGAGAAACTCTCTTGCGACAGCCAGCACGCCCCCCATCGTCCGCACGCCAATTACGCCATTCGCAATAAAAAGAGGATTGATCTCCCCGCGCCGGTCGTGGACGTGCATGTCCCAGAGACCGGGGATCAGAAACTTGCCACCGGCATCAATCGTCGGCACTCCAGCGGCCACCGCAGCTCTGCCGACGGACTGGATCTTGTTTCCCGCGATCACGACCGTCAGTCCGGGCATCGCTAATGGGCCAGTCCCCTCGATGACCGTGACGTTGCGCAGCGCGAGGGATCTAGTCGGTTCTCCCACCTCGAGCCCCGGAATCGGAACAGGCTCCGGAGTCTGGCCGCGCAAGGCCCGCAAGGCGAGCGCACCTCCGGCCGCACTCCGGGCCAGAAAATGCCTTCGCGTTTCTCGATCTATGTTCATTGTGCCCTTGCTATGGGACAAATATACAGCAACAGGCGCGGCTCCGCTGATCCCTCCGTCTATAAAGAATTACCTCCCCGCGGGACGGACCTTCCCGCCTATGATCTGGTGAAACTCCATTCGGAGAAGGACTACATCACCGAGTTGGAGTTTCATCCATCAATTGCTCGTAGACAGCGTCTTCAGGAACGTAGGCGCCTTCGAACCGCTCTCGACCCTGAGCTCGCCATGCGTCATCCTCATCGGCCGCATCCCACCGAAGGACAACATGAAGCGATCCTCCAGGCGGAAGCTGCTGCGCGATCTCCGCAGGCAGTGCAATCTGCCCATCTGAAGTAACGGTGCATTCAAACTCGACTGCCTTTATATTCAAATTCTAACTAAAACTCCCGTGTCGCGCGGTGCCATGCCCTGCGTATTACAATCCCTCTGTGTCCCTCTCCCGCCGCACGTTCCTCTCTTTCGCGACCGCTCTGTCCCTTCGATCCGAATCCCCCGCGCCCCCTCTGAAAATAATCTTCGCCGGCGGCCATCCGGGCGACCCTGAATGCGGATGCGCCGGCACCATCGCTCGCTACGCCGACCTCGGCCACGAAGTGGTTCTGCTGTACCTCAACCGTGGAGAAGGATTCTGCGGCGACGCAAGTCTCGATCGCTGCGCCGACATCCGTACCGCCGAGGCCCGCAAAGCCTGCCAGATTCTGAAAGCCCGTCCCGCATTCGCAGGCCAGTACGATGGCCGAGCCATCGTCGATAATTCCCATTACGAATCTTTCGGCCGTTTGCTCACCGCCGAAAACCCCGACGTAGTCTTCACGCAATGGCCCATCGACCGTCATCGCGATCACCGAGCCATCTCGGTGCTCACCCTCGACGCCTGGTTTCAAGGCGGGAAAAAATTCGCGCTGTATTATTACGAAGTCGCCGAGGACACTTCGATGTTCACGCCCGCCGATTACGTCGACATCTCAACGGTGGAATCGCGCCGCCGCGCCGCGTGCTACGCGCACGTTTCGCAACAGCCGGATAAGTGGTATCCAAAGCAAGTGGAGATCACGCGCTTTCGCGGCAGCGAGAGCGGCTTCCCGCAAGCCGAAGCCTTCCTGCGCCACCCCGAGAGCAGGCGCGCCCCGCTGCCGTGACCAAAATCATAGATCTTCCGGCCGAAGTCCCGTCTCCTTCCCGATCTTGGAAAGCGCGGCGGGACCCACTTCTTCGCCGTCGTGAAAGCAGAATGTGAAGTTGGACCAGCCCGAGCGTTGCAACTTTCGATGGGACCCAACTTGTTTCTTAAGCGTCCAGCCAAGCCGCAACAGGGCCGCATAGACTCTCCTGGCCTTCGTAGCGCGCCAGACGCTCACGCGGCAAAGAGTACCTTCAGCGGCTCCGGGACATTCTCGCCGCTCTCAATCATGTCAGCCAGTATCTGAAGGGCAATCGACTTCACCCTTCGCACCGCCTCTTCCTCGTTGGCGCCATAGGCCATCACGCCTGGAAGGTCCGGCACTGACGCGAGGATTCGACCATCCTCCTCCCGTTCCAGTTCGACGCGAATCGGCTGAATCTCAACCATGCCTTATTGTAATGGAAACAGCTAAACCGTATACTTCCCCGACTCGATCATTCGTGCCGCGATCCTTCTGCGCAGGCCGTTCCCGATCAAACCGGCTGGTCGTGGTGACCAGGAACTCCGCGCTCATTTGGCGCGGCGGCGCGGAGTCAGATCATTAAGCAAAGCCGCAGCGGGGTTCGTGCGGCCAGCGCGTACATCCAGATTGCTCTGGCGAATTTGAGCGTTGATTTTCGGATCGCGCAGTTCTAGGTAGTCTTCCATTTCATCGGCATCCATGATGCCAATGACCGGGATGCCATCCTTCTCCAGAATGAAGTACTCGTTGTGAAGATGGGCGCGCTTGGCCAGTTGGCCAAGGTTAATCCGGCCTTGCGTGATGGGGAGGCGACTGACCAAACGGGTTGCAGTTTTCTTCATTGATTAACGTTGATCAAAGTATAAACCTAAACCGTATACTTCCCCGACTCGATCATCCTCGCCGCGATCTTTCTGCGCAGGGCGATGGTGTTCACCGGTTCATATTTCGTGAACCTCTTCAGCACCGCCAGATTGGTTCGCAGCGCGTCGCCTTCCGAGCATGCGGCCAGCACCGTTTTTGCGGCCGATTCGATGGTCTCCATCGCTTCGCGCGCAAATACCGCCGTCATCTCTTTCGCGTTTTCGCTGCGGGCGATCTTCTGGGTGCGCAATGTCGCTGATTCCAGAGCGTACGCGTTCATCAGGATGTCGGTAATGTTGGCCACCACTTCCTGTTGCTCTTCAAGAGCCGTCATATATTTCATGAACGCGATTCCGAGGGCGAAGAGGCCTACCTTCTTCGCGTTGGCAACCATGTCGATCTCGCCAGGCTGCGGCCCCGCGAGAATCTCGGCTTGCAGCTTCTTCACCGCCTCGACCAGCGGCAGAGTGCCCTTCTGCGCGCGCTTCAGCATCATGCCGGTGGCCAGTAGGCGGTTGATTTCGTTGGTGCCTTCGAAAATCCGGTTGATGCGCGAATCGCGATAGGCGTGCTCGCACGAATACTCTTGACTGAAGCCGTAGCCGCCGTGAATTTGGACGCACTCATCTACAACGTAATCGAGCGTTTCCGACGCGAACACTTTAATGAAGCTGCATTCGGTCGCGAACTCTTCGACAGCCTTCAGTGTGTTGGCGGCATCGCCGGCCATGTGAGCTTCAATCGCGCCTACCACTCGATAGGTCATGCTTTCGCTGGCGTACATACGCACGGCCATCTCGGCGATTTTGTGCTGGATCATGCCGAATTCGCTGATGGACTTTCCGAAAGCCTTGCGCTCCTTCGCGTACTGGATCGCGTCGGCGAGGTCCGCGCGGCAGCCTCCGTGCGCGAACGGGCCCAGCTTCAACCGGCCTAGATTCAGAATGTTGAACGCGATAATATGCCCGCGTCCGACCTCTCCCAGAACGTTCTCCACCGGCACTTTTACGTTGTCGAAAAAGACGGCCGTAGTCGAGCTGCCCTTGATGCCCATCTTCTTTTCTTCAGCGCCGGGCTTCACGCCGGGCCACGCGCGCTCGACTAAGAAGGCCGTAAATTTCTCGCCGCCGACTTTTGCGAAAACGGTATATAAATCCGCAAAACCGCCGTTGGTGATCCACATTTTCTGGCCGTTCAGAATGTAGTGTTTACCATCCGCACTCAGGTCGGCGCGGGTGCGCGCGGCCAGGGCATCGGAGCCCGCCTGCGGCTCGCTCAAGCAGTACGCCGCGATCATTTCCGCAGTCGCGAGTTTCGGAAGATACTGGGCCTTTTGGGCTTCCGTTCCGAACAGCAGCAGAGGCAGAGTGCCGATGCCGGTGTGCGCGCCGTGCCACGCGGAATAGGAACCTTCGCGCGACACTCCTTCGGCGACCACCATCATCGACGTCAGGTCCATTTCCATGCCGCCGAATTTTTCCGGAATAACGACGGCTGTAAGGCCTAACTCGCCGGATTTCCTCAGGATCTTCGCGCACAGCGCGTGGTCCTGATGGCGAATGGCGTCGATGTTCGGGACCACTTCTTTTTGCCAGAACTCGTCCGTCGTTTTCGCGATGGCACGATGCTCGTCAGTGAAATCTTCGGGCGTGAAAATTTCTTCAGGGCTGCTGCGCTCAATCAGAAACGCGCCGCCTTTGGTCTTCGGAATAGCAACTGTCGTAGTGGCCATAATTTACCTCTAATTCAGATTTTCAAAAATTCCCGCGGCACCCTGCCCGCCGCCGATGCACATGGTTACCATGCCGTATTTTACGTCGCGGCGCTTCATCTCGCGCAAAATTGTCGCCGTGAGTTTCGCGCCGGTGCAACCGAGAGGATGTCCTAGCGCGATCGCGCCGCCGTTCACATTCAGTGTTTCGAGATTTAAGCCAACCTCGCGCGCGACAGCCAGCGCTTGCACGGCAAATGCTTCATTCAATTCTACTAACCCGATGTCGGCGAGCGTCAGTCCGGCTTGCTTCAACGCTTTTGGAATCGCCACAATCGGGCCGATTCCCATGATTTCGGGAGGCACTCCGCCGACTGCGAAACTTACGAATCTGGCCATCGGCTTCAACCCCAGCTCGCGAGCTTTTTTCTCGCTCATCACGATGGCCGCGGCTGCGCCGTCGCTGGTTTGCGAGGAGTTGCCAGCGGTCACTGTACCCTCTACGTGAAAGACCGGGCGGAGCTTAGCTAAGGCTTCGAGCGACGTATCGGCGCGCGGGCCTTCGTCTTTTTTGAAGGTACCCTTCTTTGTTCCCTGGGGTGAAGTGGAGTCGACTTCGAGCGGAACTATTTCGTCATCGAAGCGGCCTTCGGCCTGCGCCTTCAGGGCGTTTTGGTGGCTGCGATACGAGAATTGATCCTGATCTTCGCGGCTGACGTTGTACTTGCGATACACTTCTTCGGCGGTAAGTCCCATGCCCATGTAGATTTGCGGGTGGTGATCGACCATCCAGGGATTGGGAGCGAATTTATGGCCGGACATGGGAAGGAGGCTCATAGATTCGCTGCCGCCTGCGATAATAATTTCCGCGCCACCCGATCGGATCTTTTCGGCCGCCATCGCGATTGCTTGCAATCCCGATGAACAGAAACGGTTTATCGTTACGCCTGGAACTGAATCCGGGAATCCGGCGCGCAATGCGGCGACGCGGGCCATGTTCATGCCGGACTCGGCTTCGGGGGTGGCGCAGCCGAGGATAACATCGTCGATTTCGGCCGTATTTACTTGCGGATGGCGCCTTAATAAGTCATCGAAGACAGCAGCGGCCATGTCATCCGGCCTGGTATTTTTCAAGGTTCCACGGCCGGATTTTCCTACCGCGGTGCGAAGACAATCTATGATTACGGCTTCTTGCATGAATTAATTCCTTAGGGGCTTTCCTGTCTTTAGCATGAATTGCATGCGCTCCTGCGTTTTGGGATTCCCGCACAGGCTTAGGAAGGCTTCTCGTTCCAAATCAAGGAGATACTGCTCACTCACCAGTTGTTCGCCGGTCAATTTACCGCCGCTTAGTACATTCGCGAGTTTTTCGGCGACTACAACATCGTAATCGGAAATATAACCGCCCTGGCGCATGGTCCAGGCTCCCAGCTTCAACATTGCAAAGGCACTTTCACCACCTACCTTGACGTCGGTACGGGGGACGCCTGGTTGATAATCCTTCACTAGCGATAAAGCGAGCTCTTTGGCGTCCTGAATTAACATGTCTGGATTCATTGAGATACGATCAGACTTGGTTAGGAAGCCTAGCTGCCTCGCTTCGTCCGCGCTCGAGGATACCTTCGCCATGCCGATCAATTCAAAGGCCTTGCGGGCATCCTGCAAGCGGAGGATCATTTCCTTGGTGCCGCCAGCTCCTGGAATCAAGCCGACACCGACTTCGACCAAACCCATATAGGTCTCGGCTGAAGCCTGTATCCTGCTGCAATGCAAAGGAATTTCGCATCCTCCGCCGAGCGCTCTCGAGAACGGGGCGGCTACTACCGGCTTGGGGGCATACTTAAGTGCCATGTTTGCTTGCTGGAAGCGGTTAATAGCGACGTTGAGGTCGTCCCATTCTTCTTCCTGGGCGGCCAAAAGCACCATCAGCAGGTTGGCGCCGACGCTGAAGTTTTCGCCTTGATTGGCGATGACCATGGCGTCGAAGTTATCCTCTAACTCCTTGAGGCCGCTATAGATCATGCCGATTTGATCTTCGCCTAGCGAGTTCATTTTGCTGTGGAACTCACAGCAAATGACGCCGGCGCCCAGATCGATTAACGAAGCTCCGGGATTGGATTTTACGACGTTGCCGGCTCGCTTCAGATCGGAAAGGGAGGGACGCTCCAGGAGCGGTTTATAGCCTGCGCCGACGAAATCGTAGTATTCTTTGTGCGCTTGTTTGCGCTTAATCGACCATAAGTACATCGATAAGGCGCCTTGTGAGACCATAATTTGCACGTTTTCGGGCAAAGTGCGTCCCTCGGATTCCAGCCTCTTGCAAACATCTTTAAATCCGAGGGCGTCCCACAATTCAAACGGTCCGAGTTTATTGGCGTAGCCCCAGCGCATGGCTCGATCGATCTGGAAGATTTCGTCGGCGATTTCGGGGACCCGCTCGGCGGAGTATAAAAAGAGATCGCTGTAGAGCTTCCACAGAAATGTTCCGACGCGATCGGTTCCGGCTACCAGTACGCGAAGACGCTCGGCTAGATCTTCTATGTTGCGGGCGGCTTCGGCGGCGGGGAACTTTACTTTGATGGCGGGGTGATATTCGAAGGTGTGGAGATCGATGGCGTGGATCTCTTTCTCTTTTCCGACACGCTTATAAAATCCCTGTCCGGACTTTTCGCCGAGCCAGCCGCGCTCGGTCATCTTCGTGTGGAACTCCGGCATGAGGAAACGGTCGCGCCAGGGATCTTCGGGGACGGCGTGATACAGATTTGTTCCGACACTGGACCAGACGTCGAGACCAACGATATCGAGAAGACGGAAGCTGCCGCTGTTGGGAAGGCCGATGAGAGGACCGGTGATGAGGTCGACCTCCTCAACGGTGTAATCGCCTTCGATGGCGATCTTCTGAACGGTTGCGCCGAAGAAGCTGCCGATGCGGTTGGCAATGAAGTTGGGCGTGTCCTTGCACGGCACGACGCCTTTGCCGAGGCGGCGTTCGCAGAAGGACGAGACGAAATCCATGACTTCGAGCGCGGTGTCGGGCAAGGGAATCAGCTCGACCAAATGCATGTAGCGCGGCGGATTGAAGAAGTGGGTACCTAAGAAGTGTTGGCGGAATCCGACGGAGAATCCTTCAGCGATTTTGTGCAGGGGGATGCCGCTGGTATTCGTCGAAACGATGGCGGTGGGCTTGCGCAGGGCTTCCACCTTCTTCCACAGATCGCGCTTGATGGCGAGATTCTCGGCGACGGCTTCAATGATCCAGTCGCAGTCGGAGACCTTTGCGAGGTCGTCTTCAAAATTGCCGGGGGTGATGAGGCCGGCGGAATCATTGATAAAAAAGCCACCGGGACGCTGTTTGGCGGCGTTGTCAATTCCCTTGAGGGCCGCGGCGTTGCGATTTGGCTGATTGGGAAGAACAATATCGAGAAGTACGGAGGGAACGCCCGCGTTGGCGAAGTGGGCGGCAATCCGGGCGCCCATGGTGCCGGCACCGAGGACGGCAACTTTCTGAATGGTTCGCATAGCTCAATTGAGGATTTTATCACTTAACAGTGTTAAGAAGAGGGAGTCGGGAAAGGGATTTTGTGGACGGGACGAAAAATGGGGACAGACCGCTCTGTCCGCTGGCGACGACGCAGGAGGGTCATACGAGGATGGTGGCGCCTGGGACAGAGAGAAAGGGATTTTGTGGACGGGGCGAAAAATGGGGACAGACCGCTCTGTCCGCTGGCGACGAAGCATGAGGGTCATATGAGGATGGTGGCGCCTGGGACAGAGAGGTCAGTCCCCATTTTTCGCAGAATGTGGCATAGATGAGGATGGCGGTGTCTGGCCAGGTCTTGATCGCTTCATTTACGGCGCCATGGTTTTCGGACTCGGTATTCGAGGGTGCTAGTTACTGTGGGTTTGGTGGCGCGGATTAGTTTGCGGCGGGTCAGGATGCGGATGGCGCTTTGGACGGCGCTTTTTGAAAGGCCCGCGCACTCGGCCATCCGCTGGTGGCTGAGTCCCGGTTTTTCGCGGTGTTGTTGACGTTTCAGGGGCGTGGTATTCTGAAAAAGTCTTGGTAGAGGAGCGAGGGCCATTAGTAGCCTGGCGCGTGATTCCGGCGGATTCCGGAGCGCTGGGGGAATAGGGTATCTTCGCCGAAATCGCAGAGCCGGATTCGCGGTGAGCGGTTGGGGGGCAAGGTTAAGACCTGCTCACTGTCATCTATTTCAATTGGGAAATGGGTGGAGCGCTAGCCGAGAATTTCCTGCTGCTTTCGCAGCCGCTCCCCCTAAAAATATATGAATGTATTCGAGCTGACGCGCGCGTTGGTGGATATCGACTCCGTGACTCCGAATGAGGAGGCGGTGGGGCAGTATCTGGCGGGATATCTGTTCCAAATGGCGGCGCACACGGGCGGGCGGGTGGAGACGATGCCGGTGGAAGCGCATCGCTCGAACGTGTTCGCGTATTGGGGCGACCCGGTGGTGACGCTATCGACGCATATGGACACAGTGCCTCCGTTCTACGGGTCGCGCGAGGACGAGAAATTTATCTGGGGGCGAGGGGCGTGCGATACCAAGGGGATCATCGCGTCGATGATCGCGGCGGTGGAGGGGATGCTGTGGGCGGGGGAGAGAAATCTCGCGCTGCTGTTCGTGGTGGGCGAGGAGCGGAACAGCGCGGGGGCGTATTACGCGGCGAAGCATCCGCGCGGGTGCCGTTACATTATCAATGGCGAGCCGACGGAGAATAAGCTGGCGCTGGGGTCGAAGGGGGCGCTGCGATACGAGATTACGGCCAAGGGGAAGATGGCTCACTCGGCGTATCCGGAGTTGGGGGAATCGGCAATCGAGAAACTTCTGGATGCGCTGGCGCGGGTGCGGCGGATCGCGCTGCCGACGGATCCGGTGCTGGGGGCGAGCACGTTGAATATCGGGACGATCAGCGGCGGGCGGGCTCCGAACGTGATTCCGGATCAGGCGATGGCGGAGATTTTTATTCGACTAGTGGACGATGGGAATTATACGCGGGCGGCGATTGCGGCGGCGGTGAAGGATCTGGCGGAAGCGAAAGAAATTTTGTGTATTCCGGCGCTGCACCTGGGGTCGCTGGAAGGATTCGAGACGACGGTGGTTTCGTATACGACCGATATTCCGGCGTTCGGCACGGCGTGGGGGCAACCGTTTTTATTCGGGCCGGGGAGCATTCACTTCGCGCATACCGACGAAGAGCGCGTGCCGAAGGCGGAGCTGCTCGAAGCGGTGGAGATTTATCAGAGGATCGTGAGGCAACTGAAAAACAGATGAGTGAACGGATCGCAGTTGGAGTTTTAGGAGCGACGGGAATGGTGGGGCAGGAGTTTGTGAGCTTTCTGCGCGATCATCCATGGTTCGATTTAAAGTTCCTGGCCGCGAGCGACCGCTCGGCCGGCAAGACGTATCGCGAGGCTACGACTTGGAGATTGGGCGGGGAGACGCCGTCACACGTGAGAGACATCGTGGTCTCGGATTCGGTTCCGAAGGGCGCGCCGAAGCTGGTGTTCTCGGCGATGGATGCGTCGGTGGCGACGGAGATCGAGCGCGCGTTCGCGAAGGCGGGGCACGTGATCGTGTCGAATTCGCGGAATCATCGGATGGATGCGGACGTTCCGCTGCTGGTGCCGGAGGCGAACGCCGATCACCTGGAGCTGTTGCAAACGCAGCAGCGAGTACGAGGATGGGCCGGAGCGATTGTCACGAATCCGAACTGCTCCACCATAGTGCTGGTGATGGCGCTGGCGCCGTTGAAGCAGTTCGGGATCAAGAAAGTGATCGTGACGACGATGCAGGCGGTGTCCGGCGCGGGATATCCGGGGGTGGCGTCGCTCGATATTCTCGGGAACGTGGTGCCGTTCATCGGGGGCGAGGAAGCGAAGATGGAGTCGGAGACGCAGAAGATTCTGGGTTCATTCGCTGGAGGGAAAATCGAGCCGTTGGCGGCCAGGGTCAGCGCGTCCTGCAATCGGGTGCCGGTGGTGGATGGGCACACGATTTGTGTGTCGGTCGAGTTTGAGAAGAAGCCATCGGAGCAGGAGATTATCGCGGCGCTGAACGGGTATCGAGGGGTTCCGCAACAGAAGAATTTGCCCAGCGCGCCGACGCAGCCGGTGATTTACATGGAGCAGGCGGATCGTCCGCAGCCGCGAAGGGATGTCGAAAGAGAGAACGGCATGGCGGTGTTTGTCGGGCGGCTGAGGAAGTGTCCGGTGCTGGATTATAAATTTGTCGCGATGGGCCATAACACGGTGCGCGGAGCGGCGGGGGCGGCGGTGCTGAATGCGGAATTGATGAAGGTGCAGGGGCTGCTGTGAGCCACGAGAGCCGGGCCGGGGGGTCCGGCGCGGACGGGGGCGTCCGCCCTACGGGGACGATCGTGATGAAATTTGGCGGGTCGTCGGTCGAGTCGGCGGAAGCGATTGGACGGGTGGCGGAGATCGTTAGGGCGCGGATTGACCGGCGCCCGGTAGTCGTTGTTTCGGCGATGGGGAAGACTACGAATAAGCTGCTGGCGATGGCGGCGGCGGCTGCTTCGGGGAAGCGGGAAGAAGCGCTGACGGCGTTGATGGAGTTGCGCGCGTTCCATTTGGGGCTGGGCGCGGATGCGGAGGTCGAATGTCATTTTCGCGAGTTGGAAGAATTGGTGAAAGGGCTCGCGGTGATGGGGGAATTGACGGCGCGGGCTACGGATGCGATCTCGTCGTATGGGGAGCGGATTTCGAGCATCATTGTTGCGGCTTACTTCCGCAACGCGGGAATTTCGACGACGCACGTCGATTCACGTAGGGTCATTGTGACGGATGGACGGCACATGCAGGCGGCTCCATTGTTTCCGGAATCGAACGCGAAACTGGCGGCCCTAAGGTCGATGAAGACACAAGTGGTCGTGATGGGCGGTTTCATCGGCGCGACCGAGGACGGCGTGACGACGACGCTGGGGCGCGGAGGGTCGGATTACACAGCGGCCATCGTCGGGGCGGGGATTGGCGCGGAGGAGATTCAAATCTGGACCGATGTCGACGGCATGCTGACGGCCGATCCGAGGATTCTGGCCGGTGGCTATCGCGTCGAGACATGCTCGTTCGCGGAGGCGGCCGAACTGGCGTATTTCGGGGCGAAGGTGCTGCATCCGGCGACGGTACTGCCGGCAATTGAGAAGAACATTCCCGTGCGGATTTTGAATTCGCGGCGGCCGGAGGTGGAGGGAACTTTGATTGTGGCGGAGGCGCCGCCGAGCTTGGCGCCGATTCGATCGATCGCGTGCAAGACTAATATCACGCTGGTGAATATTGTATCGACGCGGATGCTGATGGCGCATGGATTCCTACGGCGAATCTTTGAAATTTTCGACCGATTCGAGACGCCGGTGGATATGCTGGCAACATCCGAAGTGAGCGTGTCGCTGACGATCGATAATACAACCGCACTGGCGGCGATACGCGAGGAGATTGAAGAGTTCGCGGAGGTATCGATTGAGGGGAGCCAGGCGATTGTATGCCTGGTGGGAGAGAATATTCGCAAGGTTCCAGGCACGGCGGCGCGGGTTTTCACGGCGCTGAGAGATATCGATGTGAGGATGGTTTCGCAAGGGGCGTCGCTGTTAAACATCAGCCTGGTGGTGGGCGCGGGCGACCTGGGCCGCGCGGTAGAATCGCTGCACCGGGAATTTTTCGAATCATGAAACTGGCGATTGTCGGTTACGGGAAGATGGGGCGGATGATCGAGGCGCTGGCGCCGGAGTATGGGTTTGCGGTTCATGCCCGGATCGATGTGAATGACGATGCGACGGCCGCGCAGGGTGCGGATGTCGCGATTGAGTTTTCGATACCGGAGGCCGCGGCCGGGAATGTCGAAAGGCTCGCGGCTCTTGGCCTGCCGGTCGTCGTTGGGACTACGGGATGGCTGGCGGAGATGGATCGCGTAAGAGCGGCGGTTGAGGCGCATGGAACCGGATTGGTTTGGAGTCCGAATTTTTCGATTGGCGTGAATGTGTTTTCGAGGCTGGTGAGAGAGGCGGCGAGGCTGCTGGCCGATGAGGCGCAGTACGGGGCGTGGGCGTGGGAGGTTCATCACTCGACGAAGAAGGATGCGCGTTCGGGGACGCTCATAAAGCTGGTGAACGAGATGAAGAACGCTGGGTACGAGCGCGCAATTGACGTTAGTTCAAACCGCGCGGGTGCGCATCCGGGGACGCATGAGATCGGATTCGATTCGGCGGCGGATACGATTACGCTGCGCCATTCGGCGCGGAGCCGCGAAGGATTTGCGCGCGGGGCGTTGAAGGCGGCGCAGTGGATTCCCGGCAAGAAGGGCGTTTTTGAGTTTAGCGATGTTTTGTTTGCCGAGTAGTTTTTGATGATCCCCTCCCTCACGGTCGGGGTTCGGTGTCAATGAGGTAATTATGTTTACTGGATGCGGGACAGCTCTGATCACTCCGTTCTCCGCGGATCTTTCGGTCGATGAAAGTGCGTTGCGGAGGCTTGTGCGGCGGCAGATCGATGCGGGGATTGATTTTCTGGTGCCGTGCGGCACTACGGGCGAGAGTCCGACGCTGACGCGGCGCGAACACTTGCGGGTGGTCGAGATTACGCTTGAAGAAGCACGGGGAAAGGTTCCGGTGCTGGCCGGGGCGGGGGGATACAACACGGCTGAGGTGATCGAGCTCGCCGGCGAGCTGCGGCAGCTAGGAGTCGATGGGATTCTCTCCGTGACTCCTTATTACAACAAGCCCACGCAGGAGGGTTTGTATCAACACTTCAAGGCGATCGCCACAGCGGTGCCTCTGCCGATGGTGGTTTATAGCGTGCAGGGACGCACGGGCGTGAACGTGGAGCCGGGGACGCTGCGGCGGCTTGCGGAGATCGAAAACATTGTGGGCGTGAAGGAAGCGTCGGGAAATATCGGTCAGATGGCGTCGGTGGTGCATCAGGTTCCGGAGCGTTTCAACGTACTGAGCGGCGACGATGCGATTACCATTCCACTGATTGCTCTGGGCGGGCGAGGGATTATTTCCGTGGTCTCGAATGAAATTCCGGGCGAGATGACGAAGCTCGCGCAGCTTGCGATGGCGGGCGATTTTGCGGGGGCGCGGACGCTGCAAAGAACATGGCTGCCGTTGATGGATGTGAATTTTGTGGAGTCGAATCCGATTCCGGTGAAGGCCGCAATGGCGATGATGGGATTGTGCGAGCCGGTGTGGCGATTGCCGATGACCGCTCCATCGGCACAGAATCACGCGAAGATCGAGGCGGTTTTGGAATCGGTGGGACTGATGCGGAGTGTCCATGCAGGCTGAGATCGAGGCTCTTTTCGACCTGAAGCCTTCTACGTACATGGAAGACCATTTCGCGTTATTTCAAAAGTTCAAGCAGGCGCTCAACTCTGGCACGGTGCGGTCAGCGGAGCCGGATGCATCGGCTCGCAGCGGATGGCGGGTGAATGCGTGGGTGAAAAAAGGAGTATTGCTGGGGTTTCGGATGGGCGCGGTGGTCGACATGTCCGTCGATGCGACGCGGCAGCCATTTCTCGATAAGGCCACTTTTCCCGTGAAGCAGTTTTCAGCACGCGATGGCGTGAGGATTGTGCCTGGTGGATCGAGCATTCGCGACGGCTGCTTTGTCGGTCGCGGCGTGACGTGCATGCCGCCGATGTACATCAATGTCGGCACGTGGGTGGGCGATGGCACGATGATCGATTCGCACGCGCTGGTGGGGAGCTGCGCGCAGATCGGGAAGAATTGCCACATCTCGGCGGCGGCGCAGATCGGCGGAGTGCTGGAACCGGTGGGCGCGCTGCCGGTGATTATCGAGGACGATGTTCTGGTGGGCGGCAATTGCGGGGTGTATGAAGGCACCGTCGTGAAGCGGCGCGCGGTGCTGGGCAGCGGGACGATTCTGACGCGCTCGACTCCGGTGTACGACATCGTGCGGGGCGAGGTTTATGCGGCCACCGACGACGAACCTTTGATGATTCCGGAAGACGCGGTGGTGGTGGCGGGCTCCCGCGCGATCGCGCATGGGCCGGGCAAGGAGTGGGGGGTTTCGCTGTACACTCCGGTAATTGTGAAGTATCGCGACAGTAAAACGGACGCGAAGATTCAGCTTGAAGATTTGTTGCGGTAATGGAAATCCGCATCCTCCTTGAAAGCGATGCCGAGGCTTGGTGGCAGTTAAGGCTGGAATCCCTCGAAAATGAACCTTTTGCATTTGGGAAAGCGGTGGAAGAGCATCGGGCGACCACGATTGAAACGATCGCGAGCCGATACCGGGACGCGACGGAAGACAACCTCCACTTCGGGGCTTTCGAAGGCGGCGAGCTTATCGCGATGGCGACCTTCCTTCGGGACAAGGGACTGAAGGAGCGTCATAAGGGGCGCATTTTCGGCGTTTATGTGACTCCCGCGCACAGGGGCAGAGGCGTGGGACGGGCGCTGCTGGCCGCGCTTCTCGAAAGAGCAAAGCGGGATCCATCGCTGGAGCAGATTCTGCTCGCCGTCGCGAAAGGTCAGACCGCGGCGAAGCAACTTTATAGCGATTTCGGGTTTGACACCTACGGGACGGAGCCGAACGCTCTGAAGGTGGGCTCGAGCTACGTTGACGAAGAATACATGATTCTACGTGTTCTGTAGGCGCTATCGCGATGGTTCGTTGGGCCGATAAGCCTAAGTGTGGTGACTTGGCGCATCCGAATAGAGTCCGCAATCGCGCTGTCCCTTTTTCTGACACCTGAGTGTTTTGGTCAATCCCGTTCCCATTGGCAGTTTTGGACAGCGGCCGACGGACTGAAGGAGTCTTATAGCCGCAAAATGTCGATCGGGGCGGATGGACGGCTATGGATCCGTCATGGCGCGGTCGGTGCGATAAGCGTTCTTGACGGTTATACGGTGGAGAAAGTCCCCGAAGCGCGCAGCAGTTCCAACGTCGTGTGGAGCAAAATGGCGCGGATCTATACAGGGCCTGGAGGGACGGCGTGGACTGTGGAAAACCACGCCCTGATGAGATTCGAGGGCAATCTCTGGAAGACGGAAGCTCGGGAAGAGGCGGGGGATACGATGATCGCCGCCATGCCAGCCGGCGCCAGTGAGGTGCTGGTGTTGTTTTCGGACCGGATAGCGCTCTATGGGACGGACTCGCACTTCTGGCGCGTTCTGAAGAACAGCGGCAACCTCGGAAGCTTTATCCATATGATTCCGGGATTCCACAACGATTTCTGGATTACCGCCCAACATGGAATCGCGCAGTTGAGGCTGGATGCCGATCTTCGAATCCATTCATGGAAGCAGCGCGACACGGCAGGACTCGGACTGGTGGACGTTGCGGAGCCGCTGGCCTCGGCGGCGAGCGAGGAGGTGTTCGTCGTCGGGCGGCTCAAGGGAGCCCGCTCCTTGCGCGCGGTCGCTCGCTGGTTCGACTTGGAAGGAGTCGATTCACGAATCGAAATTGTGCGCACGGCCGCTAACGACAATCTGCGAGGCTGGCGTGGACCCGACGAAGGACTCTGGACCATCGAAGGTGCGACGCTGCGGCGTTTCGTGTACGGGAAATGGATGCCGGTGGAAAAATTCGGCATGCTCGCGGGCTCACTCTTTGAAGTCGCGACGGAGCGGGACGGCGGATTCTGGCTCGGCACATCCGAAGGGATCGCTCACTATCCTCCGAACGTTTGGACAACGTCCGATCTTGTCCAGCAGCTGGATCAGCCGGTCCACTCGATCGCGGAAGACCGTCGGGGACGCCTGTGGTTCGGCGCCACCGATTACCTGCTCGAACTCGACGGGATCGCGTGGACCGCATACCCATGGCCACATGGACTGCAGACCCAGGCTTCGCAGACCGGTGCGCTTTCGGCCCTCGCGGATGGCAGGATTGTAATCAAAGCCGTGGGGAAGGACACCGAAGACCATAGTCTTATCTTCGATCCGGCGTCCCGAAGATTTACTTCGCTGATTCATCCGGAAGGCCGGCAGATGCGGCTGATTCGGAGCCGGCCGGACGGAACCGTCCTGGTGTGGAGCGAACCTGGGTGCCGCGTCGAGATTTTTGACGGCAAGACCTTCCGCATCGTTTTCGATTCCTCGACGAAGTGGGACGGCTTCGACGTCCGCAGCCTGGTGGAACGATCTAACGGAGAGTTCTGGTTTGGCGGGGCGGACGCGTTGGCCGTTATCCGGAATGGCATACGCCGGACTCTTGTACCGAAACAGGACTTTCCTGAAACGGGCGCCTTCGCCATCGCGGAGACGGAACCTGGCAAGCTGATCGTCGGGGGACGGAACGACTTAATCGAGTACGACGGGAACCGTTGGACCGTGCTGCGCGCGAAGCTGGACCGCATTCGCTCCGTCACGAAGACGAGGGACGGGACCTTATGGGTCGCCTCGGGTTCCGGCGTCCATAGGCTGCAAGCCGGGAACTGGGTCACGAACGGGGAGGAAGACGGACTACCCTCCAGCACCGCGTATAAAGTGTTCGAAGACAGCCGGGGACGTGTATGGGTCGGAACCAGCCGCGGTGTCAGTCTTTTTCATCCCGAGTACGATCGCGACCCTCCGCAAACGCGCCTCTCGCAGGCAGCGAACGGCCGGCAAGCATCGCCCGACGGAGATATCCGCATTCGATTCTGGGGAATCGACAAGTGGCGGTTGACACCCGCGGAACGTCTGCTCTATTCCTACCGGGTCGGCCAAGGAGCGTGGAGTCCGTTCGAGCCGTCCAGCGAAGCGAATCTCCATCATGTAGAGCCCGGGCGCCATTTGCTCGAAGTCCGCGCGATGGACCGGCAGGGCAATGTAGAGCGGAAGCCCGATTCATTCGAATTTACAGTAGTGCCGCCCTGGTTTCGCCAGAACGGATTCCTTCTGATCGCGCTGTTCGGTGGAGCGGCAATTCTATTGCTGATCGTGGCCGCCGCGGCAAACTATCGACAGCGCGGGAAGTTGATCGTCCAATTGGACGCCGCGAGCCGGCATAAGAGCGAATTTCTCGCCAACATGAGCCATGAGATCCGCACGCCCATGAACGCGATTATTGGCATGACGCAACTGACCCTTGAGACTTCGCTCAACGCGGAGCAGCAGGAGTCGTTGAGCACCGTGAAGAGCTCCGCTGAGGCGCTGCTTCACCTGCTGAACGACATTCTGGACTTCTCGAAAGTGGAGGCCGGCAAGTTGGAGCTGGTGTTGTCGGTATTCGACATACGGCAGTGCATCGAGGACGTGGTCCGGACGCTGTCGCCCGGCGCTTCGCAAAAAGGGGTCAAACTGTGTTCGCGAATCCATTCCGGGGTGCCCGCGTTTCTCCTGGGCGACGAGCAGAGGCTTCGCCAGGTTCTGCTGAACCTCGCCGGGAACGCCGTGAAATTCACTCACGTGGGGGAAGTGCGAATCGAGGCTGGCGCACTTTCGCGCGATGGCGCGGCAGTCGCGATTCATCTGATGGTTGCAGACACCGGGGTCGGTATCCCTCAAAATAAACAGAAAATTATTTTTGCGCCTTTCGAGCAGGGTGACGGATCGACCACCCGCAAGTATGGGGGGACGGGATTGGGACTCGCCATTTCGACCAAGCTCGCGCGCCTTATGGATGGCGACCTTCGAGTGGAGAGTCCGTGGCACGATCCGGAGATCGGGAAGCTGGTGGCCGGCAGCGCGTTCCATTTCACGGCGCAATTCAATGAGGCCCTGGCCCCGAGTCGCCTCGAAACGCTCCCTCTCGCGCCCGCCCTCCGCGGCCTGCGGGTTCTCCTCACCGAAGACAACGTGGTCAATCAGAAGCTCGCAAAGCGCCTGCTCGAAAAGAGCGGCCACATTGTTTATGTCGCCGCAAATGGGCGAGAGGCCCTGGCGATGATGGATCGTGAGCAGGTTGATATCGTGCTGATGGATCTTCAGATGCCTGAGATGGATGGGTTCCAAGCGACGGCCGCGATCCGCTCGTCCGAACGATTGAGAGGAGGGCACATACCGATCATTGCCCTGACTGCTCACGCGTTGACCGGCGATCGCGAAAACTGCCTTGCGAGCGGGATGGATGGCTACCTTGCCAAGCCTTACAGCAATGAAGATTTAAACCAGGTTCTGGCTGAAGTGATGCGCACCTCGGAGCCGCCATGCGAGCATGCGGACAGCATAGCTAACGACATCTACTGACATTTTTCCACCACCACGAATGTGATGTCGTCGGTCTGCGGCGTACCCTGCGTGAAATCTTCAATGGCATTCAGAAATCTCTGCTCCACTGCGTGACTTCCTGACGGGGCTTCCCGGCGAATGATATCCAGCAGTCTATGCTCTCCGAACATTTCCCCCTGTGGGTTTTCCGCGTCCGTCAGTCCGTCGGAATACACCACCAGAATGTCGCCCTTGTCGAGGTGGAGCGTGCGGGATTGATAGGAGGCGAAATCGAACATCCCGAGAAAATAAGCGTCGGGAATCAATTCCTCGATTTTTCCCGTGGCGGAGCGGAATAGATACGCGATATTATGCCCCGCGCTAATGAATTGCCCCGCCCCATCCGGGCTCAACAGAAACAGAAAGAGAGTGACGAACTGATCCGGAAGAGATTTTTCGCAAAGTAGCTGGTTTACGCGGTTCAACACATCGTGCGGCGGAGTGCGGGAGCGGAATTCCATGCTGAGAGCGCCCAGCACCATGGAACTTAACAGCGCCGCGGGCATCCCCTTGCCGGAGACATCGGCCAGGACTCCCATCCACTCGCCTGAACTCAGTTGCAGAAAATCGTAGAAATCCCCTCCCACGTAACGGGTCGGGTTGTTGAACGCGTGGATGTGAAAATTCTCAAACTTGGGCAGCGAACCGGGAAGCAGGCTTTTCTGAGTCTCCTGCGCCAAGGCTAGCTCCTTCTCCATTTTCTTTCGCTCCTCGAGGGTCTTGAGCCGAATAATCTCGCGGCTCTCTTCCAGCTCCCGTACCGTCTCCTTCATTTCGAGGTGGAGCAGGCGGACTTCGAGGATGTTGTGGACCCGCGCCCGCAGCTCGGCGAGATCGAATGGTTTGCTGACGAAATCCTTGGCTCCCGCTTCGAGCGCGCGAAGCTTGTGATCCGGCTGCGCGGTGATGACCAGGACCGGCAGGTAGCCGTCCGCCTCGATTTCCTTCAGACCCTCCATCACCTGGAATCCGTCCATTCCGGGCATCTGGAGATCGAGCAGGATCAGGCTGTAACGGTTCCTGCGATGAAGTTCGCACACCTCGTTTGGATTCGTCGTGGAGTGGACAGAGGTATATCCAGCGATGCGCAACATGCCCTCGATCAACCGGAGATTGGCTTCCTTGTCGTCGACAACCAGGATCTGGGCGTTCAGAATATCGGCGGCGCTGATCATTGACTTACTTGCCGCGCACCAGCTCTTGCGCCGCGAATTCCAGCGCTACTTCGAGTGTATCCATGAATTCATTAACCTTGATTGGCTTGGTCAGATAGCGGAAGAATCCAGCCTGCAGGCCTTTCTCGATGTCGCGAGGCCGCGCATTCGCACTGAGGGCAATCACCGGAATGTGCGCCGTTGCCGGGTCTGCGCGAAGGATTTCGAGCGCTTCGATGCCGCTGATGCCGGGAAGATTGATGTCCATCAGGATCACGTCAGGCCGGTTGACGCGTGCAAGCTCAATGCCCAAAATTCCCTCTTTCGCGCTCAGCAGGCGGATATCGGAGCGGCGCGCGATCAACTGCTCGATCAGCCTCAGATTCGCCGGGTTATCCTCTACATAAAGCAGTGCGCGTTGCGGCGCGCCGCGCTGAACTTCCGCCTGTGCAATCGCCGCGGGCTCCGCGGTGTCCACTTCAAGCCGTGGCTCAGTGGCCGAGTTTAGTTCGAACCAGAACACGCTCCCCATGCCGACCGTGCTTTCGACGCCGATCCGGCCTCCCATCAGTTCCACCAACCGCTTGCTCATCACCAGGCCGATGCCTGTGCCTTCCTCCGTGCTGCCCTCCTGCCCGAGGCGGTTAAACGGCTGAAAGAGCTGCGACAGCATGTCCGGAGGCAGCCCCGCACCGGTGTCCCGGACGCTGACGCGAATGCGTTCCGGCGCGCTCCTGGTGCAGTCCACCACCACCGTTCCGTTCGCCTGGTTGTATTTGATCGAGTTGGCAAGAAGGTTAATAAGAACCTGCTTCAAGCGGGTCCGGTCGGCATCGACAAAGTAAGGGATTCCGGCCTTCGGAAAAATCATCCTGATGCCGCGTTTTAGTGCCTGCGGTTCGATCATTGCCTGGCATTCGAGCATGACTTCCTCGATAGACGTCGGTTCCCTGGATAGCGCCAGCTTGCCGGATTCGATCTGCGCCAGATCCAGAATCTCGTTAATCAGCTCCAGCAGATACCAACCCGCGTGGAGAATCTGGTCGATACTGGCCGCCTGCGAAGGCGTTGGTGGAGGCGTATCGGAGTTGATAAGCTGGGCGAAACCAAGAATCGCATTGAGCGGGGAGCGAAGCTCATGGCTCATGCTCGACAGAAAGTCCGATTTCGCGAGGTTGGCTTTCTCCGCGGCCGCCGTGGCTCGCTCCAGTTCGAGGTTGTTTTCCTGTAGCGCGCGCTCGAAGCGCTTGCGTTCGGTAACATCGCGCGCCGCGGCGAAAACGCCCTGCAGCTTGCGGTCGCGATCGTGAAACGTGGTCGCGTTGTAGGAGACCACGGTTTCCTTGCCGTCGCGTGCTCGCGCCGTGAGCTCATAATCGTTGACCTTGCCTCCTCCCAACGCCTGCCTGATGCCCGCTTCCGCGCGATCCGGATCGGTAAAATAGCCCTTGAAAGGCGCTCCGATCAGCTCGTCGCGAGTGCAACCGGTGAGCGCCTCCATCTGCTGATTGACGTCGGTGATGATGCCGCGTGGGTCTGTGGTCATCAACGCGTCGATATTCGATTCGATCAGAGAGCGCGTGTAGAACTGCTGATCGCGCAGGCGCTGATCGAGTAGCTTTTGCTCCGCCTCCACCTGCTTGCGTGCGGTGTTATCGGTGCCGATCAAGAGGTAGCCGATGATTCCGCCCTGTGCGTCGCGCAGTGCGGTGACCGATACCACGGCCGGAAAGCGGCTGCCGTCTTTACGGATGTAGGTCAGCTCATAAATGTCTTCGATGCCGCGCGAAGCCTTGAAGGCCAGGGCATCGAACCCCGGCGTGATGGAGGTAGCCAGTTCAAGACTCAATGCTTTGGCGCGCGCGATCACCTCCTGCGGATCGGAAATGTCGGCGGGTGTGATCTTGTCGACAACTTCGTTGGCGGTGTAACCCAGCATGCGCTCCGCGCCGACGTTGAATAGCTGAATCACGCCTTTCTCGTCGGTGGCGATGCTGGAGAAATTCTCGCTGTTAAAGATGGCGTTCTGCAGCGCCCCAGCCTTCAGCAGCGCCTCCTCTGCCTGCTTTCGCGCTGTATTATCGGTGCCGATCAATAAGTAGCCGATGATTCCGTCATGATCGGCTCGCAGCGCGGTCACCGACACCACCGCCGGAAAGCGGCTGCCGTCTTTACGGATATAGGTCAGTTCGTAAATGTCCTCAATGCCGCGCGAGGCCTTGAACACCAGCGCTTCGAATCCCGGTGTAATCGGCGTCGCCAGCTCCAGGCTTAACGCTTTTGCCCGTGCGATCACCTCCTGCGGATCGGAAATATCGGCGGGAGTGATCTTGTCCACCACTTCAAGGGCTGTGTAGCCCAGCATGCGTTCGGCGCCGACGTTGAATAATTGAATGACGCCTTTCTCATCGGTGGCAATACTCGAGAAATTGGCACTGTTAAAAATAGCGTTCTGGAGCGCGCCGGTTTTCAGCAGCGCCGCTTCGCGCCGCACCTCGGTTACGACATCGGAATCGTTGTGTTGCACAGGCATATTCCATCTTCCGTGCACGCACAACGCCAACTTCGCCGGATTGAGGGAACTAGTCCGCCCGGTAACCGTATATGGTCAAACGGCGAAAGGTGGTCACCTTAAATGGCCATAATTGCGCAAAAAACATGCCGTAAGGAGCCTTAATCGACCATAATTACAGCGGTAATTTCAGCATGAAGCGAGCGCCGGTTTTAGCGGCTGCGTCAGCCCATAATTCGCCGCCGTGGTCGAGCACGGCTTGTTGAGAAAGGGCGAGTCCGAGGCCGACTCCATTCTTCTTGCCGGAAGTGGCAAAGGGTTGAAATAATCGCGGACGGACCTGGGGAGAAATTCCTGGGCCAGAGTCTTCCACGCTGACAACTACCGCCGTTTCATACGTTTCGGCGGAAATGCGAAGAGAACCACCGCCGGGCATGGCATCAAGCGCATTGTCGATCAGGTTGAGAAAGACCCGTTCCATGCGCGCCCGTTCGAGCGGAAGTTCAATCCTTTCAGGAACATCGACGCGCACCGAGACCGACTGCGCCTCGGCGGTAGTCGCGTAGGCTTCACACGCGGCGGTGACGATATCCTTCAACCGGCAGACCTCCGACGGAATGCTTTTTCCGCGGCCCACTTCGACCAGCTCCTGCAGTAACTCCTGCACATGGCGGGAGGCACGGTAGATGTTTCCTGCGAGGCGCTGGACCTGCTGCGGGGTGAGATCGCCATCGACCAGCATTTCCGCGCCGCCATAAATTGCGGCCAGAGGATTTCGCAGGTCGTGGACGATAGATGAAGACAAGCGCCCAATGGTGAGAATGCGCTCCTGGCGGATCAGCTCATGCTGGGCGTCCTCAATCGAGCCGCACATGGCGTTAAACGCTTCGGCGAGGCGGCCCAGTTCATCGTTGCTGGCGACGGGGACGCGATATTCATAGTTTCCGCGCGCGACTTCGGCTGCGCCACGATCGAGTTCGCGCACCGGTTCCAGAATTCGTCGCGCGCCATAGTAAGTAAGGACGAGGCCAAGCAGCACGGCACAAAGCCACAACATAACGATGTTTCTGCGCAGCGCGGCAAGATGCTGGCGCGCGCCTTCAAACGAACGAAGAATTCGCAACTCGCCGACGGCATTTCCCTGGACGTCCACCAAAGTAGTGCCGAGCATGGTGTACTCGACGCCGCCCGCTTCGACGCGAGCGGGATCGCCGCTGGCGGAATTCGTGCGAATTTGGGAGTCGGCCATCGCGCTCAAGGTCGATGCCGCGATTTTACCGTTCGAGAGGAAGACGAATTCGCTGCCGCCGGTTGCCTCCTTTAATCGAAGCGCAGCCTGGTCGTCCACGGTGTAGCCGGTGACGAGAACATTGAGGAGTCCCGGCTCGGATCCGGCTTGCACGTAGACGGGGGTGACCGCAACTTGATAGAGGCGGCCCGCGGACCAGTAAAATCCGGAAGCCTGCTGGGGAAAATGGGAAGCGGCTTGCCGGACTACCGGCAAATCGCCCATCAGAGCGACATCGGTGAGGCCGCCGAGCGAAGCGATCACTTTGCCGCGTGGATCGGTCACGAGAAAAATCGCATCTTCCCGGGAAATCTTGTCCCACAGCTCCTTGGCGGTATCGCGGATGGTGGCGGCATCGCCGGTCGAGAACGCAGAGCGCACGTCGGACATGCGGCTGAGGACCAGGCTGACGGATCGGAGTGTGTCCGCGCGAGAGCGCCACAAAGAATCGTAGGCATGAAAGCTGGCGCGCACTTCTTCGTCGAGGCTGGCCGCGGTGGCGCGGGTGGCGTTGTCCTGCACGATCCAGCCGGTGACTCCGAACAGGAGGGTGACGGCGATGGAGGTGGAGAGGAGAATTCTCCAGAGGAGGGAGACTTGGGAGAGACGATTTAGCATGTTGCGTCCAGTGCGCGAGGGATGGCGATCGACATAATCGCTCCCGGCGGTAGATCGGACGCCGGCTGAAGCCGTCGCTGCGGGCTGAAGCCCACGCCACCACAGAAAAACTCGGCTATGGCGTCTTGACGACAAAACATACGATGAGTCGCGGCCCGACTACGCGTCATTCCTTCCTCGCGGCGGGGTAGATTGAGTGGTCGTCTGTCTCGGGACCGTAAACGCGGCCGTACTTATTGTTGTGCGGCATTTGAAGAAATCCGGCTTCTGAAATCACGATTGGCGGGAGGGAGAGAGAGCTTTGCTCGACGACAACGCGGCGCGCCAGTGCGTTGAGCGTAGCTTCGGTCGCGCGCTCGTGAAACACGGTTAGCTGATATTCGCCCGGTGGGACGTTGGGGATCTGAAACGTGCCGTCGCGGCGGGTGGTGGCGAAATACGGAGTCGGCAATACGACGATCACCGCGCTCATGGAAGAGTGAATATTGCAAAAGACACGCACGATTCCATCGCGGGAAAAGCGGACAGACTTGGTGGAGCCGGGGGCATACAAGCCCAGGTCGAATAACTGGCCGTTATAGCTCGAAAAGGCGTTGTGAAAAATGGGGTCGTCGTTGGGGAAGTCGACATAGGTTCCGGCGGCGATGGCGAGGACGTGCGGCGAGAACATCTTGTTCTTCTGGAGCATGGTCACGTGAACCTCGGTCAGCGGGCTTACGGGCTTCACAGGGGTCAGCGAGACGACCACGCCGGAATAATCGAACTTCTTGCGGACCGATGCCTCGCGGGAATCGCGGAGTTCGACCTTGCCGGTGATGGGGGCGGCTTGCAACGGGAGTGCGGCCAGGAAGATGGCGGTGACGGAAAGAAACCGCTTCCTTTGGTCGCGGCTCGTGGCATGCCGTTGGGGAATCGCTAGCATATGCCACTAGAAGAGATAACCCACAGACAGGTCATAGTGGTTATTCAATCTTGACGGTAACAGGAAAAAATTCGTCCGCACCTGCGAAACTTCCGCGCCGAGCAACACATTCGATCCGAGCCGGAAGATGGCATTGCCGCCGTACATCAAATTGCGGTGGATATCGCCGCTCAACAAGTCCGCGAGGCGGTCGTTTTCCTCACCGGCAAAGAGGTTGAACGTCAGACGCTTGGTTGCGAGATAGGATAACTGAGCCCAGCCGCCGTTGGCCCCGATGGACACGGCGCGAATGTCGTCGACGATGGAATAGCCCTGATGCAAACCGCCGAGGCCGGCAGCGTTTTCACCCGAGAAAAACATTCCAGTGAATTGCAGTTTCGAGACAGGCTGGATCAGCCAATCGACGGTAGCGAGGCGCGAGGGAGCGGAGAATCCTCCTGAATGGGTGGTGCTTTCATGGAAGCCAGGCGCGATTTCGATACGGGAGCCTTCGCCAAACTTGCGCCAGAACTCGAAGCGTCCCTCGACGGCCGGACGCGGAGTCGACGAGAGGCTGGAGTCTCCACCGCGCGTCAAGTAAGAAGGCTCGCTGGTTTCATAAACACCGGCTTGGGCGGTTAGACCGGCTTGCCGGCCGAAAGCGAAGCGCTGCTCTACCCGGAGCTGCGGTGACCAGAGCCACAGATTGCCCGCGCCGGTGAGAGGCGACACGGCGACTTGCGCCAGAGAGTTGGGCTCCCGGGGAGAAACGATCGGCTTGTCTTGACCCACGAGAATGGTGGTGTTCTTCCAATCGATCTCGACCGTTGCGGTACGCAGGCGTATCAAGTGGTTCAGCGAATTGGAGGGCGAGCCGCCCCAGGCGTCGACAAACATGGATCCGACCACTTGGCCGCCGCCAAGAACCTGAGGACCTTGGAATTTCAGGCCCAAGACACTTTGGCTGAGCGTGGCTCCCGCGGTGGAGGAGTTGCCGCCTTGCGAGGCGGTGATGGGATACTCAGCGCCGCCGCTGGCTCGGCCGTTGAGAAATGTGTTGAACAGAACCATGCCGGTCAAAGTGACGGGCAATTTTTGCGAGGCCTCGACTTTGCTCTGCGCTTGTTCGGCGATGCGCTGTTCATTTACCTCCACGCGTTCTTCGAGCGGCGCGGGAGGAGGAGTGGTTGCAGGCTCCGAGGTTACGGCAATCGCTCGGGATGCCGCTAATTCCGCGCGCAGCGCTCGGACCTCGTCGGCGAGATTTCGATTCTCGCGCTCGATGCGTTCCAGCCGATCGAGAATCTGCTGGAGATCGGATTTCTGTTGGGCGAGGAGGAGCGAGGGAACAATAAAAAGAACTGCGCATGCAAGGTTACGGGACATCGATTAATTCCTCGAGTCTTTGGCGTACCTGAGACGGCGAGTACGGTTTCGGGAAGTAGGCGCTGGCGCCCAGAACAACCAGGCGTTCCAATGTGCGGGGATCGTTATCTCCGCTAATGACCATGATCGGCATGCCGGAGCCGCGCCGGACGGCTTCGATGAGTTCAAATCCGTCCATGCGAGGCAGATTGAGATCCGTCACCAGGGCGCTGATATCGTTGGAGGCCAGGCAAATCAAGGCCTCTTCGGCGGTAGCGACGGAACGGACGACGATGCCGGGGAGTTGCATGAGAGCCATTTCGAGGATATCGCGGCCCGGCTCCGTGTCCTCGACGATCAGTATGGTGCGAGGCATGGGTTAATGGCCGCCAATGAACGCGGATGTGACGCTGAAAACGGAATTGTGGGTCGGGCGAAAAGCAGGGACAGACCGCTCTGTCCACGCGGCGCCACGATGTAGAGCGCTGGTGCGAGGAGTTGTGCGCGCGTTGGGACAGAGTGGTCAGTCCCAGTTTTTCGCGCTGTCTTGAAAAAGCATGGACAGACCGCTCTGTCCACGAGGCGCAGCGATATTGAGTGCTTGTGCGAAGAATCCTGCGCGCCTTGGGACAGAGTGGTCAGTCCCCGTTCTTCGCGCTTTTTCGAAGCAGAGTGAGGCATGAGTTACGGGAGAAAGCGGTAGCCGACGCCGTGCACGGTCAGGAAGTGGCGCGGACTTCCGGCGTCGGGCTCCAGTTTCTGGCGCAAACGGACTACGTGCGCATCGACGGTACGGGTGTTGGGGAAAGACTCATATCCCCAGACGGAATTGAGAATCATATCGCGGCTGAGAGCGCGATCGGGATTTTGCAGAAAATACGTGAGCAGGTTGTACTCGGCGCGCGTGAGCTTGAGTTCCTCGCCGTGTTTGGAGACGATGCGGCGGGTGACATCGACCTCCACGTTGGCGAAGGTGAGCACTTTAGTATCGCCGGGCGAAGTGCGGCGCAGCAGAGCGCGGATGCGGGCGAGCAATTCGCGGGTGCCGAAGGGCTTGACGACATAATCGTCGGCGCCGATTTCGAGCAACAGCACTTTATCGATTTCGTCGCCAATCGCGCTGAGCACGATGAGCGGCGTTTTCATCCCGGAGGCGCGAAGCTGCTTGCACACTTCGACTCCGGTCATGCCGGGCATTCGCAGATCGACGAGAATCAGCGCGGGCTTCAGAGTGAGCGCCTGGCGGAAGCCTTGCTTGCCATCCTCGGCCAGGACCGGGCGAAAACCTTCCTTTTCCAAAAGGAGGCCGATGGTATCGCGCAGGCTGGCGTCGTCGTCAATGACCAAAACAGTTTGCATAAGTGAAGCTATGGCGATTGTAACCGACGGGGCGGGTCGCGGGTACGAATTCTCCTGGATGAGAGGCTGGTTTTACAACCCTTTTACAAGTTGCGGACGGAACGGGACGGGCTTATTCCTCCACATGTAAAATGCCTGCAAAGAAACGGTAGCTCTCTTGGGGATTGCGCGAAGGCGTCTTTATACTCGAAACAGAGGACGATTGGTTTTGTCTGTCAATTTACTGGAAGCTGTATCGAATGCTCCGCCAAAGACCGATTTCGCGGGGGCAGTGGAGAGGACCGCGGGGGCGGCATTACTGGCTGTAGCGTGTCCGGCGATCGCCGTGGCAGGGGCCGCCATTTTCGCGCTGTCACGAAGGTCGCCGTTCATTGCGCATTTACGCGTTGGAGAAGGCGGGCGGTTGTTCTGGATGTGGAAGCTGAGAACGATGTGGCCCGGGCGGGATCCTCAATCGAGTAAGAAGGCCTGGGTGGAGTATATTGTCGCCGAGCCATCGAGCGACAATAAAGATCCTCAAGATCGGCGGGTCACCAGCGGTTTTGCCAGATTCCTGCGAAGGCACTCGATCGATGAGATGCCACAACTGTGGCACGTCGCTTCGGGGGAGATGTCGTTGGTCGGTCCACGGCCAATGACCAGAACCGAACTGGTGCGGCACTATGGCGGGAGAGCGGCGGAGGTACTGTCGGTAAAACCGGGGGTTACCGGTCTATGGCAGACACAAGGCCGGAACAGCGTCAAATTTCCCGAGCGGGCGGCGATGGATCTGGAGCTGGTCAACGGCCTGAGGCCCTGGTCCTATGTCTCAATCCTGCTGCGCACGCTGCCGGCGGTGTTTCACGGGAAAGGCGCCTGGTAGCCTGCCGGCCAAAAAAAAGCGCGCCGGCACCATTAAGATGCCGGCGCTAGAAGGAAACTAGTTGCCGACGGCGATTGTGAAGGTAGCCGGAGAGGTGACTCCGCCGACTTGAATCTGAACCGGCACCGCGTTACCCGCAGGTATGTTGCTGGGCAAGGTGAGATTCAGTTGATACACGCCGGGAAACTGCGGGCTGAGCCCAGCAAAGTCGACTTGGACAGTAATCCCGCCGACCAGGACGATAGGCGGCGTATTGGCTGAAGTCAACACAGAACCGGGGGCTGCTCCATCGGCGATCATTGGGGTGACGGCGCCCAGTCCGGTCGCGTAGAGGATGAGCAAGTTGTTGGGCGCGGTCGAGGCCGGGTGAGTCGTGAGGCCTGCAACGCTACCGACGGGCCAAGCGAACATCCCGTCCTGATAGGTATAGGCAAGGGCGAAGATACTTGACCCGGTATTAAACCCGAAGACTCCCGGTGAAAACGGGGCGATGCTCACCGGCGTGGAGGCCGAAGGGACGTTGTTGTTCGAAACAATCACGCTGACGTTCGCGGTGGTCCCGGGCGTCACTAAGCCCCACGGAACTTGCGCGTTGATCTGGGAAGTGGTCCCCGTGCCAGGTTGAACGTAGGAGATGGGAGCGTCGATGGTGGTGGATCCGTTCACGAATTGAACGGTGACACCGCCGAGCGATTGGGAGAACGGAACTGTACTCGCGCTGGCGGTTTGCGATGCGAGTCCCGATCCGAAGATCGAGAACAAGGAGCCGGGCGCCAGGGGAATCGCCTGGAAGCTGGCGCCGTTGGCGATGCCGCCAGCCGCAATCGTCGGAGTACTTTGTGCCGACGCCAGTGCGGCGGCGAATACGAGTAAAGAGAAAACACGAGTTCGCATGAATAAAATAGTCCCTAGGCCAACTATAGGGGACAGCGTGCGTCGGGACCATGCAGGAGTGGTAAAAGAATTGTGAAACTTCACGGACGGCTGAGGATTTTCTGGGAGGTCGCGGTGACTTCGGGGTCGTGGCGGGCGTTCAATTCCATCGCAATGGCAGCCTCGCGGCGCGCTTCGGTGTGGCGTCCGGTGAGCTCAAGAAGCTGGGAAAGCGTCCAATGCGGCTTGAACCAAGTCGGAGCGGCCACGATGGCGCGGCGGAGGCCGTCCTCCACTCCACTACGGTCGTTTCGCAGAGCAGCGATCGTGGCGAGGTTGTACCAGGCGTTTTGACGATCTTCAGCGGTTTCAGTGGCGCGAATCGCGGATTCGGTTGCCTGTTGGGCGGCGGCTACGCTGATGGCGAACACGGGAGTGGTGGTCGCGAGGCGGGTCATTGCGCGCGAATAGCGGAGGTCGCTGTCGCCACCGGAAGTCCATCGTTGGACGTTGCGGTACGCTTCGCTGGCGCCCTGGACGTCGCCCGAGGCCGCGCGTCGCTCGGCGAGAGCCATGGCTCGATCGGCGAGGGTCAGGCGGGCGGCAAACACTAGAAAGACGATCGCGATTGTGGCGGCGATGGGCATCAGTGCGAGGGGGAACTTTCGAGGCTCGACGCGGCGCGCGGGAATTGTGGCCGCGATGAGGATCGAGATGAGCAGATAGAAATAGAGAGCGGTCGGAATCGTCAACACCATGAATTGCTGGCATCCGATTGCTCCGGCGAGGGCGGCTGCGAGCACGGCGTTTCTTCGCGCGGCCCAAAACGCGAGCGCGCATAGCGCGAGAAGAGATAGCACGCCTGGGAGGCCGCGAGATGTCAGCGCATCGAGAAACATGTTGTGAGGCGACTCGTGATAAAAGTCGGGATACGCTTGCGATAGCTCCACCGATTCGAATGGCGGAAATTGCGCGGTGAACGTTTCGGGTCCAAAGCCGAGTATGGGCCGATGCATTGCCATGTGAAGCGAATCGCGCCACAACAGCATACGGGCTCCGCCGCGGACGTCGTCGAGCGACCAGTGCACGCGCGCCCGCAGCTTCGCACCGGGTGGGGAAATGTACAAAAGACCGAGGCAGGCGGCCGACGCGAGGATTATCTTTGGATGAAGACGCGGGCGTTCCATGGCGATAAATAAGATTGCGCCTGTCAGGAGACCCAGCATCGCGGATCGGGTGCCGCTCAAGACAATCGCGAATGCGGCGAGCATCATACTGACGCGCGCCGTCGTTTTCCATCGGGTGTCGTTCTCCTGCCTGGACAGCGCGAGCGCGAAGAACGCGACAACGACCAGCCAGTTGGCGAAATAATCCGCGTGACCCAATGTTCCTGGCGGCCGGACGATGGTGAAGGGACCTTCGCCCGATTGGTAAGCCTTCGAGGGAAAGAACGGGTCCCATCCGAAATACTGCGCGATTCCATATAGCGATTCCGCAGCGCCGGCGAGGGCTGCTGTTCGAAGGACGACGCGAGGGCGGCGTGGATCTTCGGCGAACCAGGCGGCGGCGATAAATGCGAAGAGCGGGATTGCCGTTTCCGCGATCAACCCGTCGCGGCGCCAACTGCTTCCGTAGATGGAGAGCGCCGGGTTTGAAGACGACAGAGTCGATGCAACACTCGAAAGCCATTGCACTGCGAGAAGGGTCGCAAATAGCTTGCCCGCCGCTGATTCGAATAGCACCTGAACGCCGTTCACAAGTTGTTTACAAAATAACAACATGGCGGATTCACAGAATAGGAGAATCGCGATTTTGGGCGTAATATCGAAAGCGGACAGAAGCCCCGGAGCAATCGCCAGAGGCACCAGCGCCACAATCAGGAGCACGCAAAGTTGCATACAGAGTATAAATACGAAGCCCGGCATGACTCCGGGTACGGCGATTCCGAGAAAAACGCCTTCGAGTATGTCGACTACTTGCGCCTGCGCTGGCGGCTGATCGCCGTGGCTTGCGTCACTGCCGTCGTTCTGTCGCTCAGTGTCAGTCTGCTTCTTCCGAAGCGATATACGGCCACCGCGAGCATTGTCATCGAGCCGCCTGCGGGCAACGATGTTCGGACGGCGACGGCGGTGAGTCCGGTGTATCTGGAGTCGCTCAGAACCTATGAGCGATTCGCGGATAGCGACACACTTTTTGCGGGCGCGGTGGAGCACTTCCATCTCGCCTCGGGCGAAAATCCGCGAAGTATTGAATCGTTGAAACAGCAAGTGCTGAAGGTTTCGAAACTGCGCGACACGAAGATCCTCGAAATCAGCGCTACGTTGCCGGAGCCTCGATTGGCGCAACAATTCGTGAACTACGTGGCGGAAGAAACGGTGAAGTTAAGCCGGGGGGAGAGCGTCGCCACCGATCGCGAAGTGATCGGCGAAGCGGAACGTCAAGCGACGGAGGCTGAGCAGCGCCTTGATCGGGCACAACAGCGCTGGTCCGCAAATGCGGTGCGCGAGCCGAGCGGAGCGTTGCAGGCGCAGATCGAATCGGACGTCGATCTGGCCTCGAAGGTCCACCAGTCGTTGATTGACGCGCGAAGCGATATCGCCGAATATCAGGAGAAGCCCGACTTCGCGCGCGAACTGCCTGGGTTGCGGGCGCGAGCGGCCGAGCTTGAAAAGAGAGGCGTGGAGTTGGAAAAAGGCATCGAACAGAAGAGCGCGGTGGCTTCACAAAGATCCGCGGAGCGGCAAAAACTCGAAGTTGAATTGAAGATGGCGCAGACAGCCAGCGAAAGCATGGCGGCGAGGCTTCGCGATTTGCGCGCAACCGCCGGAACGCGAGGGGAGAGGCTCCGCGTGATCGATCCGGGAATCGTACCTCAGCGCCCGAGCTCGCCGAACGTTCCGTTGAACGTATTCGCGGCGCTTCTGTTGACGCTGATCACTTTGGTCGTTTATCTGACAGCCTCATTCTCGTACCGCAGGCGGAACGTGGAATGAATTTTGCGGCGGAGCGGACGCGCGGGCAAATTGCGGCCGGCGCCGTTCTCGGATCGTGCGCGGCGCTGATCGCGCTATCGCCGAGCCTCGCGATAAAGGCCACTGTGGGCGCGGTGCTGATCGCGATCCCGGCGCTATGGTGGATGCTGCGTGAACCGGGGCGCTGGCTGGCGTTGTTCTTTGTCTCGGCTCTCCTGCTGCCTCCTCTGCCAGTGAATATTGGAGACGCAGGTCCGCACGTCGCACTTCTTTTCGCGGGATGCGGACTCCTGATCGGTGCGATTCATCGCGTTCCCGTGCGCACGGATCGCCTGAGCATGTCGTTATGCGCGCTGTTCGCGGCGATTGCGGCCAGTGTGGCGATGGCGGCGATCTACTCCGGACTTCCGATTGCGGCAGCAAGCATGGCGCGCGTGCTGCTGTTCGGAATCTCGGTGTATGTGTTCTTCTTGGTACGGGGAGCGTCCGTATCGTTCAACATCGTGCGAGTGCTGTTCTGGGCCGCCGCCGGATCGGCGGTGTTCGCATGTCTCGATTTCTATTTCCAATTTCCGGCGCCTGGCGGGTACGGACCGCAATTCATCTGGCTCGAATCGGGCGTTTTCCGGCGAGCGCAGGGAGTGTTTTACGAGGCGAGCACGCTGGGCAACCTGTGCGCGTTCTTTCTGGAGATGATCGCGGTGGCACTCTTCCGTCCCCGGGACGAGCGGCCTGTTTCGATGGCCGCGATGCTGATCGGCGGAGCCGCGTTGGCCTCCGCGCTGGTGTTATCTTACTCCCGCGCATCGTTACTGAATCTGGGAGTGGCGCTAGTTGTGCTGCTATGGCTGCACCGGAAACGCGTACGGATGGGGCGATTCCTGCTGCCAAGCGGAATTGTTGGAGGGGCTGCGTTCGGGATCCTTTTCGGGCTCTTTCCGTTGTTTGCGAGAGCGTACTGGCTGCGATTCTCGGCGTCATTTTCTTATTTCTTCGAATCGCCGAACGCGATCCTTTCGGGACGCGTTCACACTTGGACTATCCTGATGCAGTACCTGGCCGCGCATCCCTGGCACGCGATTCTCGGTGTCGGCTACAAGACCCTTCCCTACTCCGATTTCATCGGTCAGACGACGATTGCCGACAACACGTACATCAGTATGTTGATCGAGACCGGCGTAGCGGGATTGGTGGCGCTGGCGATCTGGAATCTCATGGTAATTCGCGCGTCGTATCGCGCGGCGATCTCGGATGACTCGCAGCGCTCATTTTGCGGAATGTGGATGCTGTGCTTCTGGTCGGGCCAAATCGTACAAATGTTTTCCGCCGATCTGCTGACCTATTGGCGGGTTTTGCCGGTTTACATGTGCGTGCTCGCGCTGGCGGTGCGCCGGAGGTGAACGTCCTTTTCATCGATCAGTACAGCGCGCTCGGCGGCGCGCAGCAGTGCTTGCTCGATCTAATGCCTGCGATTGAGGAGCGGGGGTGGAATGCGCGCGTGGCAGTTCCGCCCGGCGGACCGCTGGTCGATCTTCTTCGCGCACGCGGTATGCGCGTCGACGAGATTCGGTCCGGTCCGTATCGAAGCGGCAGGAAGTCCGCAGCCGACGTTTTGCGATTCGCGGCGGACGTACCGGCGCAGATCGCCGCGATTGGCGCGCTGCTGGACCAGTCGCCCACCGATCTGGTGTATGTGAACGGTCCGCGATTGCTGATCGCGGCGGCTTTTGCGGCACGCAGACGCGCGCCCATCTTCTTTCACGCCCATCACTCGATCGGACAGCGCGGCGCCGCGCACCTGGAGGGACTGGCTCTACGCCACTCGGGTGCGACGGTCGTGGCCTGCTGCGACGCGGTCGCTCAGCCGCTACGGAAATGGGCGCCGCGGCAGCGCATTCAGACCGTCCCGAATGGAACGGCCGATTTGGGCTTTCGCGAGCGGACCTTCGAACCGGGACGCGACGTGCGCATCGGAATCGTCGGCCGAATCGCGCCCGAAAAAGGACAGGCTGAGTTTCTGCGCGCCGCGGCGCTTCTTGTGCCTCACACGCCGCACGCCCGATTCGTAATCTGTGGGGCGCCACTGTTCGGAGATCGCGGCTATTACAGTGAGGTTCTCCGGCTTGCCGCCGATCTGCCGGTGGAATTTCTCGACTGGCAGGAGGACGTCGGCGCCGTGATGGGCAGCCTCGACATTCTGGTAATTGCATCGAAGCAGGAAGGAATGCCGCGCGTTTTACTCGAAGCATTCTCAGCAGGCGTTGCAGTCGTCGCGTTCCCCGTTGGCGGCATACCGGAGGTGATCGAGGATGGAATCACCGGCTTTCTGACGCGCGATCTGGCGGCGGGATTGTGCGCTGTGGTGGAATCGGATCCCGGGAAACTGCGCGCGGTCACGCGCAACTCGCGTCGTGAATGGGAGTTGCGCTACACGGTTGCCAGGTATCGCGAGAGCATCATTGCCCTGATGGAGCAAAGCGCAGCCCGCGAAACAACAGCGCCGCAGCCGCGCAAATCAGCGATGCGCCGAGCAGCACCGGAGGATACCCGAAACGCGTAATCAGCATACCCGCCGCAGTCGCGGCCGCGGCTTGCGCCGAGAAGATGACGATCATGTTGAGCGCCGAGATGCCGGCGCGTTGTGCGACGGGCACGCTGTTCATCAATAGCGCGAATACGCCCGGCTCGCTCATATACTGCGACATCATGAAGGCGCCATAGGCAAACGCCGCGGTCGCTGCTCCGTTTCCCGTCGCCAATCCGGCGAGCGATAACGCTGTTGCGAACTGCATTGTCGAAATGCCGCGAGCGAGGCCGAGCCGGTGAATCGCGATCGGGGCGGCGAGCATGGCGAAGGCCTGCGCGAAATGGACGCCCGAGAATAACACCCCGATTCGCTCCGTCGAAAAACGCAGGTGGACGAAGAAGGCGCTGAAAAACGGGTTGAATGCGCCGGTGCCCAGATTCCACACGACCGAGGCCGCGAAGAACCTCACGAGCAACGGGCTCGGGCGGCGGAACACCGGTTCGCTGGCCGGCGCTGCGTCGATCTTCAAGCGCGAAAGAGGCCAGAGGGCAGCAAGCGCCATCGCGCATCCGAATAACAGAGACGCGCGATAGGCGTCGAGATTGGTCGAGAGGACGTGGGAAAATCGTGCCGGCAGATGGCCGCCCGCGAAACCTGAGATGACTCCGATTCCAACGCCCGAAGACATGATCAGACTGAAGCCGAGGGAGCGATTTCGCTCCGTAGTAAACTGCGCGACCGCCGGCGAAATGGCAACCGCCCACGCAGAGCCCAGGAATCCCGCGACAAACGCGAGGGCGACCAGCGCCGGGGCCTGCGGAACGATGGCGCGTAAGGCGGCGGTACACGCGATCGCGATAAAGGCCACGAACAAGGTGGACCGCATACCGAAGCGCCGCATCGCAGCCGCCGCTGGAATGCACCCCGCGACGCTGCCCGCTGTCATGACGCCGGATATCAGCCCGAGGAAATTTTCGCGAAAGCCCAGTTGCAGCAAATAGAGGTTGTAGAGAAAGAAGAAAATGAACAGACCGAAATTGAAGAGCGCCGCGGTAAAGAAGAACGTCCAGTATTGACGCTTCAGGCCGGCAAACCATCGAACGGCACCGGTCGCGACTCCCGGCGACGCCGCCAGGTGATGAACCACCCGCGAGGCTGTGTATCGACCATATCGCCACTTCCGGCGCAGCACGATGCGCCAGGTGATCTCGCGATCCGGCAGATGCACGGCATCGACGGGTCCTGGCAACGCGGCGGGCAGCAGACGGCGCTCGAGCATCGACCATCGCCCGCGCCGGGAATCGATCAAGCTCCAGTGGAGCCAGAGTTCATCCTTATTAGGACGCGCCAGACTCATCAGCGGGGAGAACGCGCACATTTCGAGCCATCGGGTCACTTCCGAAGGCAGCCGCTCAATTTCTTCCGACGCGGCGACGGATAGACTGCAATCGAACCATCGGCGGGCCAGATCAAAACAGATCGCTTCGAGCTGGCGCAGCGACGGATCGTGCCACACCTTCCATCGGGACCAGAACAAATCGTTGCCGGACTGTTGATGGAGTAACGACGCGAGTTCGTAAACGTGAAATGGCTTCACGTCGCCGCGCAGCAGATGGCGCAGCAAATGGAGCGAGGCGTAAGCCGTCGCATCGACCGGATGGAGCGCGGTGAAGGAAAGTCCTTCCAAGATGCGGCTCTCGCGGCGCTCCCAGAATTGATCGAGCCCCGCGGGCCCGAACCGCTCGGTTTCCTGGTCCCAGAGGCGGAAATGAAGCTCCAGTGAAACCGGGATTTCCGGGTCGAACAGATCGCCGCGCCACTGCCATCCGGTCTTGCGAATCATGGTCGGCAGGTGATCTACTCGGCCGGTGGCTGCGCGCAGCGGCTCATAGCCAAGCGATTTGACGATGTCGAGCGCACGCAGCAGGTGCTCCTGCGTCAGCTGCAGATCGATGTCATATTGCGGCCTCCAGCGCGGATTTGGAATAAAGCCAGGACAGTGCGAGAAGCCCTTCAGCACCACGAATTCAATGCTCGCGAGTTCGAATGGTTTAGCGACTTCCCGATACGCCGCCTGGATGCGCTGCCATCGCTCCGCGTTGCCGGCAAGATTCCGATCCATGCGCTCCCGCACGGCGTTGGGAAGACGATCGCGGCACCGAAGCGCCAGCGGGAGCGTGAGCTGCGTCCGATCGCAGAACCTCAGGGCGCGCTTCCAATCCTGATCCGCGAGCTCGATGAAAGACCCGCAATCGGACGATGAGAATGCGAGCGCAGCCAGTGGCGCTCGCATGTAAGAAGGAAGCTCGGCCGCCGATCGCGTCAGAAATCGTATCTTAGCGCGAACTGCATCCGTCGCGGATTGCCGGCCGAAAACGCTTTCCCGTAAAACGGTCCGAAGTCTGGATACGGTCCCGGCACTCCGATGTTCGGATGGTTTAAGGAATTGAACACTTCGGCCCGCGCCTCGATGGTCTGACGCTCAAACAAGGAGAATCGGCGGTGAATTGCCAGGTCGACCACCTCGTTTCCCGGACCTGGAAGAATATCGCGGCCCGCATTTCCGAACGTAAACGGCGCGGGAGCGGAGATCGCTGCCGGGTTATAGAACTGGTCGGCAGTCGGATGGGCTGCGAGCAGGCTCTGACCGGGCACGATGTTGGGACGATTCGGCGTCCCCGAGTTTGCGTAATCCGTCGCGAAGTAAACCGGGTTCAGAGGAGTACCCGTCTGCAGCGTCACGTTCCCGCTGACCTGCCAATTCTTCAGTGCGGCGCGCAGCACTGGTGCGGTGGGAATTGAGTAAACGGTTCCGGCGCTGAAGCGGTAGCGCACGTCGAAGAAGGAAAGCCCGCGCTCCAGATGCAGGTTGCGCTCGTCTTGCGCGCCCCAGCTCTCATACTGGCCCTGAATCAAGTCGTCGGCGTTGTCGATCGATTTCGCCCAGACGAAGCTGGTCAGGAACGCCAGCCGGTTGGACAATCGCTTCTCGCCTTTGATCTGAAGCGAATGATAAATAGAATTGGCAAGATGCTCACGTTGGAAAATCGTCCCGAGAGTCGGAAACGTCACCAGAGATTGATAGGCGCCTGGTCGCGGCGCGAGATCCGCTCCTGTCTCGACCTGCGCGGGCGTGTTGAAGCGGCGGAAGCGTCCCAGGTCCGTGCCCTTCGTTCCGACGTATGCGACCTCGGTCAGCACATGTCCGGGCGCTTCGTGTTGCAGGCTCGCCGACCATTGCTGCACAAAAGGAGTTTTCGCGTTCCGATCGAGTCCGAAGTAGCTTGGCAGGCCCGTCCCGCTAGTCTGCGGAAAACCATTCTCGAGCGTCAGCAAAGGTGTCAGCCCGCCCGGTTGATTGATCTGGTTCAGCACGCCGTTGCGCAGCAGATCGTACGTTTCGACCGACGTCTCGTCGCTGTAGTAAATGCCATAGCCTGCGCGAAATACCGTATTTCCGATCAGCCTGGCGGCCAGGCCGATGCGCGGCGCGAAGTCCAGGTACTGAGGATTGACGCCGGTTTTCACGGGCTCCAGTTGCGGCGCAGCCGGAAGCGTGGAGTAGTTCAGATTCAGAAGCGTCCCGTGATCGTTCGTATAAGGTGCGTTGTATTCGTAGCGCAGGCCCAGCGTGAGGCTGATGCGGGACGTGGCTCGCCACTCGTCCTGCACGAACGCCGCATAGCCGTTTTGCCGCAGATAGGCTTGGGTGGTACCCACATCGCGCGTCGTTTTCGATGCATCGCTGAGCAGGAAGTCCGCGAACGGATCTCCGGTGGTCGAAGGATTCAAGGGATCGTTGGTGTAGGTTCCATTAAACTCGTATTGGCCGCGCACGAACTGGCTTTGCAGATACGCCATGGTGAAGTGCGTGAATTGCAATCCAGCTTTCAAGGTATGCCGGCCCTGGGTCCGCGAAACGCTGCTCGCAAAATAGGTTGTATTGTCGCGCTGCGTCTGCGGCAGCGTGTCGGAATCCTGCACCATGTCGTAATCGGTCACCACCAGCGCCGGCAGTCCGAACGTGAATGGATCGGTCGGCGCATTTTGGATTCCGAGACTCGCCTGCACGTTCGTTCCGAAAGCGCTCTCGGGAAGATCGAACACGCGCAGCCGGTTGAAGGAAAAGTGCGTCTCGGCGATCCACTTCGCCCCCGCGTAGGTATGGCCGAACGCGACCTGCTGCGCGCGCGTCGTCTCAGACGTCGGCAGCTCCGGAAAGGATCCGGCCAGCAGGCCTCGCTCGTCGTTAATCGTGTAACGTGCGAACAGCCGGTTGCTCACGCCCCACGCATGATCAAGCCGCACGGAGCCGTTGTCCTGATGATCGCGATTGGGCGTCGAATCGGCGAAGTCGCTCGCCGGATTTGCCGGATCGTTGGGCAAAGGCTCATACAACGCGAGGTATTTCTGAATGTTCGGATCGAGACGAGTCAGAGGAATCGTGTCGTTGGCAAATGGCAATCGTTCACCCGCCGCATTCAGGGTCAAAGGATCGAAGATCTGCGCACCGCCCGTAAAATTGCCCCCGCGCACCGCCGCCGTCGGCACCGAATGTTGCGTCGCGCTGGCGGAGCTGCCTCGCAGCCCTTCATAGGACGCGAAGAAGAACGTCTTGTTCGAAGCGAGTGGACCGCCCAACGTGGCGCCGTATTGATTCTGGCGGACAATTCCGCGCGGCAGCCCCGGAATTTCGAAGAAGCCCTTCGCATCGGGCGCCTCATTCTGAAAATATTCGAATGCGTTCCCGTGGAAATTGCGCGTGCCCGATTTTGTCGCGACGTCGACCACCGCTCCACCGCCCTGCGCGAATTCGGCCGGCGCCAACGACGTCATGATGCGAAACTCCTCCACGCTCTCAAGCGGCGGAAGAACCGTCACGGCAAAGGTATTGCGATCTGTGTTATCCGCGCCGTCCAGAATGTACCGGTTCTGGGTCGAACGGGCGCCATTCACCGGCGGGTTCAACGCCACCGCGCCGCGATTGGCCTGCTTGTCGTTGATGATGTCGTGCACGAAGCCGCCGAGTTGCCGCGGAATCGCGCCGGGACCCAGCGTCACCAGCTCAATGATGTTGCGGCTCGATAACGGCAACGACGCAACCACGCCGGAGCTGAGCTGATAGCCCTCCGATGCTTCGTCAGTCTGCAGTGGAGACGAGTTCGCGGTCACGAGCACCTCATCGCCCTCCGACCCCGCGCGCAGCGTGAAATCGAGCCGCGTCTTGCGGTCGACCTCCACCAGAATCGACGAGACCGTGACCTTTCGAAATCCGGCGTGTTGCGCCGTGACGGTATACTCGCCGGGCAAAAGATCCTCAATACGATAGCCGCCATCGCCGTCCGTTACGGTGGATCGCGAGAAGCCCGTCGCGCCATGTTTAACGAGGATCGAGGTGTTGGGAAGCTTCCCGGAATTGCCGTCGGCAATATCGCCGATCAAACCTCCAGAGGACGCTTGACCCCAGCACCCGGCGGCCAACAGAATCGTAACAAGGGCGACTCTCATCAGTTCGCTCCCAGTCGATCCAGCAAATCCACGGCATCCGAAAGATTCGAATAATGCAGTTCCCAGATGCCCGCGTCGAGCAGCCTCCTGTAGGTCTGACGCTGCGCGCCCCGTAAGTCACCGGGCCCATAAAGCACTGCGCGTTCCAGCCACGCAAGCGCGTCGGCCCCGTCGAAGCGATTCATTCTGGCCGGACCTGAACGCGAGCGACGCAGAAAAACCATGTGATCGATCGAACATCCGTTAGCCGTCGTCACCGGCAACTCCGAGGTGCGCACTTCCATGGCCCATTTGCCATTCGGCCTCGACGCAACCCGGAAGTTTTCCAGCTCCGGAAACAGAAACTTCGCTTCTTCGCGAAAGCGCGCACTGTAAGGATTCCCCACTGCATAGCGGCCCGTGCCGTTCCGCAGCAAAAACGTCCCGTCATCCGAAATGAAGGTCCAGCCGCTTCGCGCGCAGGCGTAGGCGAGCGTGCTCTTTCCCGCAAGAGACTCCCCACATAGGACCACGCCGACGCCGTTCCGCGTCACCAGGGCGCCATGGATCGGCGCGAGATGAGTGGCGACCAGCATCGTCATCAACGGGGCTTCCAGAAAATGGAGCCGCAAAAATTGCGCGTCTTCCGCCACGCGCCCCATCACCCAACCGAACGCACATCCACGGCTGAGATCGCAGACAATCTGATTCCGCGCGTCGGACACAATCGACATCAGATGCAGATGCGATCTGAATTTCGGCCGCCGTGGCAGTCGCTCTTCCTCGTGCTCCGTGACCGTGAGACGCAACGATAAAGGAGTCTCGGGATACGCGACGGGAAATTTCCCCCAACTCTGACGAGCCGCTGCGAGAACTGCGTCCGAATTCGTAGCCAGTTCGAGCGGGAATCCCAGCGGGAAAAACGTCGCATTCTTCGGTAACGGGATGTCGTGCACAAAAATATCATCTAGTGCGGGTGGGGTTTCGATTTCGACGGGCATAGAAAGTATTTAGATGCCAGAGTAGCGCGACGAGTGCGCCTGAATCCAGACTTTTGGCCCAAATCCGGTAGATTTTACAGCAAAAGTACAAGGTCGGCACAAGGCGATCCGAAGCACAAGCGATCATGCATTTATGAGGGCGGCGATCGTACATTATTGGCTGCTCGACATGCGCGGAGGCGAGAAAGTCCTGGAGGCATTGTGCCGCCTCCTCCCCGACGCCGACATCTTCACGCTGTTCTACGATCCCGAAAGCGTCTCGCCCGCGATTGGCTCTCATCGCATTACCTCCTCGGTTCTGCAACCGTTGCGCCGGTACCACCGCTCCCTCCTTCCTCTGATGCCCATGGCGCTCGAAAATTTCGACCTGCGTGGATACGATTTAATTGTCAGCAGCGAATCCGGCCCGGCCAAAGGCGTGATCGTGCCCTCCGCCGCGCGCCACGTATGCTATTGCCACACGCCGATGCGCTATCTGTGGGAACTTTATCCTGCCTATCGAAATGAGTGGACGCATTCGCGCGTGAAGCGCGCCCTCATGACGCCCCTTGCCCACTACTTAAGGCTGTGGGATTACGCGTCGTCGGCCCGTGTCGATGAGTTTGTCGCGAACAGCGAAAATGTGCGCCGGCGCATTCTGAAAACGTACCGCCGCGAGGCTCGCGTGATCTTCCCGCCCGTTGCCGTCGAAACGTTCTACTCGAAACCGTCCGAGGATTACTATTTGATCGTCTCCGAACTGGTCAAATACAAATGTATCGATGCGGCCGTACGCGTCTTTTCGCTATCCGGACGCAGGCTGAAAATTGCCGGCGACGGACCCGAGTTCGCCGCACTTAAAAAACTCGCCGCTCCGAACATTGAGTTCTGCGGACGCGTCACCGATCGCGAACTTCTTGAGCTCTACGCCCGCTGCCGGGCGTTTCTCATGCCTGGAGAAGAGGACTTCGGCATCACGGCAGTCGAAGCTCTTGCGAGCGGCAAACCCGTGATCGCACTCGCCCGTGGCGGAGCGCTCGAAACGGTGCCTTGTACCGGTGGCCTTCTCTACCCCCAGCAGACGGACGACGCCCTTCGCACCGCGATCGAGCAATGGGATTCCTTCGAACAGAATATCGATCCTAAAGCGCTACAAACCTGGGCGGCGAAATTCTCGGAGGCAAATTTCGCCGCCAATATGCGCACGATGCTCTCGATATAGCGGCCGCTTCACTTCAAACTGACCGTCGCTCCAGCCTGGGAATTTACGTTGCCTGCCGTCACCACCACTGGAACTGCTCCTGTTCCAGCCCCGGCCGGCACAACCGCCTCCACCTGCATCACACCCGCTACGGCTCCCGGAGCCGCGCCCGCGTAGATCACTTGTGCGGTCTTCCCGCCAATCGTGACGGTCACCGTCGCCACCGCCTCGGCGATCACCTTCGCGCTATTTATCACGCCGTCCTGTCCGGGAGGGTCGGTCTGGCCCAATCCGGTGGCGTACAGAACCAGCACCGATCCGGCCGCCGCTGGGTTCGAGGCCGAGTTCAGCGTTCCGTCCTGATTTAACGTTATCGTCTGGCCGGTGCCGCTGGCATTGGCCGTGAACAACCCCGGCGATGTGGCTGCGATCGGCACGGTCGACGAAACGGTTATTGGTCCCGACGTAACGACGATGTTCGCCGAGGTGCCCGTCAGGCTCCACGGCACTATGACATTGGTCTGATCGGCCTGGGTGTAAAGAATCGGCGCAGGCGTACCATTGATCGTCACCATGGTTCCTCCAAGCGTTGTCGTGACGGTGGCGGCTGCGGATACCGCCGGTCGCGGTCCGACCGTGATTCCCGTCAACGCCAGGATCTCGCCCGGAGAAATCGGCCCTGTGGCGAGGCTCGCCCCGCTCAGCACTCCCGTCACCTGCGCCGGCGGCGCCAGACTCCCCAATAGCCCGTGCTGCACACCGCCCGGGGAAATTCCCGCCGTGAAATAGAGAAAGTTCTTATCGCCCCCGCTACCGCCGTTTCCAAAGTTGAGCGCCCACAGACCCTGAATCGCAATCGGCGTTCCCGTCGAATCTTGGAGCGAGCCCAGCAGGTTGCCCGTCTTCGGATCGAACGCGTTGATCCACCCGTTGCCGAAATTGCCCACCAGCACCGCGCCTCCGAATGCTCCCCAGTTGGCCGGCGCGATGGCGACGCCCCACGGCGAATTCAGCGGACCACCGGCCGTCAGCCTCTGCAACATGTTCCCGTTCAGATCGAAAATATCCACCACGCCATTGCCGAGTCCCGCCACGTCTAGCTTTTTCGTCGGATCCTGCTTCGCGTACATGACGTATAGACTGCCGTTCACATTCCAGATGTTGAACGGCACAAATCCGGGCGGCAGGTTCGGATCCGCAAAACCGCCGGGAACCGACGTCTGCTTAAAACTCGTATTGAAAACATCGATCGTGCCATAGCTGAAATTGGCGACATACAGCAGTGGTCCCGCCGCGGCGGTAGCGATCGCCATCCCTTTGTACACCGTGCCAGCCCCGGAGTAGTCGACCATCACCGTCGCCGTCGTCCCATTCCAAGCCGAAACAGTCCCGTCCTCGGTAGCAAAAATGAAGGACGCCGCCTTCCCGTTTGCGAGCAGGAATCCGCCGGTGTTGTTCTGTACCTGGCCCGTCGGTGTGGACGGCGTCGGGTCGCCGGCTCCGGGCGGAATCGTCACGACCAACGGGGTGATGGCGATCCCGGTTGAAGCCCCGGCGTTATAAAGCGTTGTGTTTCCCTTCCCGTGGTTCGAAATCCAGAGAGGACTCCCGGAACTGAAGGACATTCCCCACGGGTCGACCAGACTAGGGTCGGTGATGTCCGCAAACCCGGGGATGTCGGAAACGAGATTGTGCTGGACGTACACGTTCGCGCCGCTTTGGGCGCTCGCAATAACGATCGGGAACATGACCGAAGCCATGCGGAACAGCACTGTTTGTCTACTCATCGGTACCTCCATTTAGACCAAGCGTACCGATTATACTCGCGCGGATTCTGCTCATTAAGCTAGCGCGGGAAGATTTTACGAAAGTTTCACAAAAGGTGACGCGGGCCGGAGGCGTCGATCTCAATTCTGACGCGGAGACGGCCTTGAGGCCATCAGGCTCTTTTCATCGTATACTGTCGAATCTGAAATGCCAATTCTCCGCAGCGCCGTGCCCGAGATAGGGTCTCAGCTCACCCGCTTCAAATCAACCTTGGCGGACAGCTTCTCGCCCCCATTGCCTGTACCCGCGGCACTGCCGCGAATAGTATCGCCATCGAATACAAGGTCGAAGTCTATCGATCCGCCATCTTCCATTTCAACTTTAAAAGTGAGTTTGCCTTCTCCAAGCTTGCCGTTCTTTATGGCCCATTGTTGGTCCTCGTTGGGGCCGGCCGTCCCGGTGATGGCCGTTCCGTCAAGCTTCAGGTTCATATACGCCGAGTCGGATTTGGATTCTCCATTGGAGTTGGTAATCTCAAACGTGCCGCTCCATTTGCCAGCGAGTTCTCCAGCGGTCAGAGCGAACGAAGTCAACAGCAGTAAACCAAACAACTTTTTCATTGGCCCTCCAGTTGGGTCATGGGATACCTTATGGACGAGAAACTGGTGGGATTTGTTCCCGTAAGAACCTGGACATGCGCTGGTCTCCTTCGCGATGAGTGCGCTACCAGTCTTAGCGAAACACCTATCCGGCGTGCTGGACTTTTGATAGGATTAATTCACAAGACCGTAACACTTCGAAGGGGTGAAAACATGAAGTCGATCCGCACGTCAGCTCTAATTCTATTTGCCGTGTTCGTCACAGGACCCATCGTCCACGCACAGGAAACCTCCGGAACCATCTCGGGAACCGTCATCGATTCCTCCGGTGCGCCGGTCCCCGGAGCCACCGTTTCCATCACAGCGCAAGACCGCAACATCCAGGTCCGCTCGACCAAAACCGACGGCAGCGGTATTTACAGTGCTCCCCTGCTGCCTGTCGGCAAATACTCAATCGGTGTCGAAGCAAAGGGCTTCAAGACGTGGGCGGAGAAGGACATCACCCTGAACGCCGGCGATAGTCTCACCATCAACGCCAAACTCGACGTCGGGGATCTCAAAGACACCGTCACCGTCGAAGCCGCGCCGTTCCAGGTGCAACTCCAGCATGGATCGGTCCAGTCCTCCACCATCAACGGAACCCAGATCCGCGAACTAGCGCTCGTCACCCGCAATTATGAGCAACTTGTCGCCCTGATGCCCGGCGTCAGCGCCGCCTCCGTCGACCAGTTGTACGTCGGCGTGACGCTTCCTTCCGGCGCGACAGCCACCATTCCGTTCGCCATCAACGGCGCGCGCAACTCCATGAACGCCTGGCTGGTCGATGGAGCCGACAACGTCGACCGCGGCTCCAACGCGACGCTCCTCAACACGCCCAGCATCGATGCCATCGCCGAATTCACCGTCCAGCGCAGCGGCTTCTCCGCGGAATCGGGTCGCGCCGGCGGAGCCATGATCCAGGTAATCACCAAGTCCGGCACCTCGGGATTCCACGGCGACGCCTACGAATTCGTCCGCAATAGCGACTTCGCCGCCAATAATTTCTATAACAACGCCACCCTCCAAAACCTCGGGGCAAATGGCAAGGCGCAGGTCGCGCCGCTCCACTACAACAATTTCGGCTGGACCCTCGGCGGCCCTCTCTTCATCCCGAAGATTTATAACAAGGACAGGAACAAAACCTTCTTCTTCTTCTCCGAAGAATTTCGCCGGGTCGTGACCTACGCCGCCGGCACCGCAACCCTCCCCGCAACCGGCTGGCTCAACGGGAATTTCGCAACTCCCGTCTGCACTTCTTATACCGGCAGCACCTGCAACAACACCGCGACTTCCATCGCCAACATCGACCCTGTAGCCAAGGAATATATCAAGGACATCTACGCCAAGCTGCCGCTCTTTGCGTCCTCCAACACGGTGGTATCGCAGTTCCGCAACGTCTATAACTACGAGCAGGAGCTCTACAAAATCGATCACGTCTTCTCGCCTAAGCTGTCCGTCTCCGCCCGCTTCCTTCGCGATCAGATCCCCACCACGGAGCCGCAGGGCCTGTTCACCGGCTTGCCCGTTCCCGGAGTCGCCATCACCAATACCAACTCCCCCGGCCACCAGTGGACCTTCAAAGGAACCTCCAGCTTCACCCCGACCCTTCTCAACGAAGTTGGTTACAACTACTCCTACGGCGCGATCGTCAGCAACCCCACCGGCTCGATCAATTCGAGTATCTCTAGCGATATCAAGACCACCCTGCCGTTCGCGGTGACGCTGGGCCAGATTCCAGGCCTCTCCTTCACCGGTGGCACGGGAATCTCCGGCTACGGTCCGTATCGCGACTACAACCGCGATCACAACGTTTTCGATAACCTCACCAAGATCTGGCACGAGCACACCTTCAAGTTTGGTTTCGCTTACAACCGCTATCAGAAGACCGAAAACGCCGCCGGCGGCAATCAGGGATCGTTCGCCTTCACCTCCGCCACCTCCACCACACCCACCGGAACCAGCCTTTTCCAGCAGGCGTTCGCGAACTTCCTCACCGGCAACGTCGCCTCGTTCTCGCAAACGTCTCTCGACATCACCCCGGATATCCGCGCCAACCAGTTTGAGTTGTACGCCCAGGATTCCTGGCGCGTGCGGACCAATCTGACCGTCGATGTCGGCGTCCGCTACTCGAACTTCCGCCAGCCCACCGACGCGAAGCATGAAATGGACAACTTCGATCCCGCCACGTTCAACCATTCGCAGGCGCCCACCATCACCTCCGCGGGACTCCTTACCATCAACGCGCAGAACTACCTCAACGGGATCATTATCGGCGGCCAGAATTCGCCGTTCGGGCAAAAAGTCTCGAACCAGGCCAACGGAAACTTCGCCCCGCGCCTCGGCTTCGCATGGGATCCGTTCGGCAAGCAGCGAACCTCGATTCGCGGCGGCTACGGCATCTTCTTCGACGCCACGTTGTACGGCTCCTTTGAACAGAACATCTTCGCCAACCCTCCCTTCGTCAACGCGGCGACTCTTTCCGGCGTCACTCTCGGCGACCCGGCAGGCGGAACCGTGAGCGTCAGCAACACACCGAAAGCGCTGCACGGCACCCCGGTCGATTTCAAGACTCCCTACATGCAGCAATGGAGCCTCCAGATCGACCATCAGATCACTTCCACCACTCTGGTCACCCTCGGCTACGTCGGGACCAAGGGCACCCACCTTCTCGGCATTGTCGACATCAACCAGATCGCTCCGAATTATGCCTATACGTCCGGCTTCGCTCCCACCTCGACAAATTACACTTCCTCGGCCGGCGAGCTTCCTCTCAACGCGATTCGCCCCTATCCCGGCTATAACGCCATTAACTCGCTCGAATCCTGGTTCAATTCGAATTACAACTCGCTGCAAGCTACCGCGCAAAAGCGCTTCCGCGGCGATTCACAGATCAGCGCCAACTACACCTGGTCGCGCAACCTCACCGATAACGGCAGCGATCGTTCGAACGCTCCCCAGAGCACTTATTACTTCAATAAAGGCGAGTACGGCCCGGCCACCTTCGATCGCACTCACGTCTTCAATTTAAATGCAATCTATATGCTGCCCTTCTACCGCGACCAGAAGGGCTTAATCGGCAAGACCCTCGGCGGCTGGCAAGCATCCGCCATCGCGCAATACAACACCGGTCTTGCCTACACCGTAACTACATCCAGTTCGGACCCGGCCGCGGTCGGCCTCATCGGATCCAGCGCCTCCAGCGGGCGCCCGGACCTGCTGTGCAACCCCTACGTCAACTGGACCAGCACCCGCACTTCGTGGTTCAATACGGCCTGTTTTGTTAATCCGGCGGCTGGCCAGCACCACCTCGGCGACGAAGGCCGCGGCGTTCTCCGCGGACCCGGTTACGAGGGCTGGAGTCTGGCTCTTTCGAAGGCCGTCGCGTTCGGCGTGGAGCAGCGTTTTAGATTTGTCCTGCGCGGTGAAGCTTCCAACGCCTTCAATCACACCAATCCGAGCACCTTCGGTTCGCTGAACAATACGAGCTCGCTATTCGGGACTATCACCGGATACCGCGATCCACGCATCATTCAGATCAGCGGGAAGTTTTATTTCTAGCTTGCGTCTTGCTGCGCTCCTGTCCCCAGATCGGAGCACAACCATCCTGAAGTTTTGTTAGCGGGGCCGGTCGATGGCCCGCCCGTCGGCTTTGTTCTCAACGACGGGAAATTCCAAGTGTGGCGCCTTTGGCGCCCGATGCTTTCGCGTAAAATTTACTTCTTAAGCGATTCTTCGCGTCCGCCTAAGGAATGGAATAGTACTTGCAGACTAAGGGGCATGCAAGCTCGTACATTTTTTCGACAACACCTTTGTTCTGAACTAGTATCGGTCGACCGCCTATCCGGCCGCCGTCCGGTACACGCCTTAGATGGCAATTTGGAGGAAATCGGCGAGTGGAGCGCATTGATCCTCACTCAAGAGGCCGTCTCCCCTGGGACAAAAGTTCGAGTAAAGGCGCAAACCCATGAGCTGAAGGGCTTTGTAAGATCGTGCACCTTTGACGAGGTGCTCGGCTTTTATGTCGAGATTGGGCTCGACGCAGAATCGCGCTGGTCCGAGAAATGGTTTGTGCCCCAACACTTGTATACCCTGTGCCCGAGCATGAGGTATTTCACTGAGTCGGCGCCTAAGGTTACTGAGAAATTTATCCTTGCAAAACTTGCATAGGTTTAAAATTTGCATTCAGGGCTTGTGCGTTTCGGCTGCACTACCTCCGCCAAGCTCCGATATACTGGAGCCGATATGCGACGGATTGCCTTCATCCTCACCCTGGTCCCCCTTTTTGCGCAGTCGACCTCGTCTTACCGGGTAACCCATACTTATGCGCTCGGCGGCGACGGTAGTTGGGACTATATCGTACCCGATCCGCCCAATCACCGCCTGTTTGTAGCCAGGCAGAATCGCGTGATGGTGGTCGACGAAGACAGCGGGATTCTACTCGGCGAAGTCACCGGCATTCAGGGCGCGCACGGAACCGCTGTGGCGGAAGCAACGGGGCACGGATTCGCAACCTCGGGTGACGACCAATCCGTGGTCATGTTCGATCTGAAGACCTTCAGAGCGCTTAAGCGAATCCCGGCTGCCGAAGATGCCGACGCGATCGTCTATGACGGCGCTTCGAACCGCGTCTTCACACTGAACGGCGATGCGCACTCTTCGACGGTAATCGACCCGCGGGCCGGATCGGTGATCGCGAACATTCCGCTGGGCGGAAAACCTGAGTACGGCGCTTCAGCCGGCGACGGCAAAGTCTATGCAAATCTCACCGACACGAGCGAAGTGGTTGAGATCGACGCTAAGACGGCGACCGTGGCCCGTCGTTGGTCGACCGCCGCATGCAAGCAGCCGGTCGCCATGGCTATCGACACAGCCCACCATCGGCTGTTTAGCGGATGCCGCAGCGGAGTGATGGCGGTTTCCGACTATCAGGCGGGCCGCGTGATCGCAACCGTGCCGATTGGCTCAGGTGTCGATGGCGCCGGCTTTGATGCGGCATCGGGCAACGCCTTTGCCTCGAATGCGGATGGGACGCTCACGGTAATTCATCAGGACGCCCCCGACCAATATCACGTGATCGAAAATGTCTCGACCCCACAGGGATCGCGCAATATGGGGCTCGATCCCACCAATCACCGGGTGTTCATCGTTTCCGCCAAGTTCGGGCCTGTGCCCGCGGGTGCTAGGAGAGGACCGGTGCTTCCTGGATCGTTCACCCTGATGACGATTGAGCCGGCTACGCCCGCGCGCTGATTTTCAGCGACGGAGCGAGCCCCCGGCCTCAGTGCGGAGGAGATGAGGCTCGGTGTGAGTCCCGTGTCCGGTCATCGACCCGCACCGGTCTCACGAGGCGGACTGCGTTACCCTACTTCTCAGAAGCTGCACCCACACACAAGGAGAAACATGATTTCACGCAATGTTCTGGGGCTCGCTCTCGCATCGATTCTTTCGCTCACGTCAGTGTCCGCACAGATCTCTCTGGACTCCCCGGTGCCATCGGACGCCGTAATCCGCAAAATTCTGGAGGATCGCATTGACAGAGACCATCAGGGAGTAGGCATCGTCGCCGGCGTCATTGAACCGAAAGGCCGCCGCATCGTTTTCTGGGGCAGTCTCGCGAAGGACGACAAACGTCCTCTCAACGGCGATACGGTGTTCGAGATCGGGTCCATGACGAAGGTATTCACCTCCCTGCTGTTAATGGACATGGTTCGGAAGGGCGAGGTGGCCCTTACCGATCCTGTCTCGAAATTCCTGCCGCCAACCGTCAAAATTCCGGAGCGAAACGGCAGGAAAATCACTCTCCAGGATCTTTCCACGCAGAGTTCCGGGCTGCCGCGGATGCCGTCGAATTTTACGCCTAAAGACATGACCAATCCCTACGCGGACTATTCCGTCGAACAGCTCTACCAGTTCCTGTCGGGCTACGAATTGACGCGTGACATCGGCGAAAAGTATGAGTACTCGAATCTCGGCGTCGGCCTGTTGGGACACGCTTTGTCGCTCCGCGCAGGCACCTCCTATGAAGCTTTGGTCAAGGCCCGCATCACCGGTCCGCTGGGGATGACCAGTACAAGCATCGCCCTCACACCGGACATGAAGGCGCGGTTTGCGGTCGGGCACGACGGAGATCTGAAAGCCGTCTCTGCCTGGGACATTCCCACCCTCGCCGGCGCTGGAGCACTGCGATCCACCGTCAACGACATGCTCGCGTTCCTGGCGGCCAATCTCGGCTACACGAAAACGCCGCTGGCGGCAGCGATGGCCGCTGAGATCTCTATTCGCCGCCCAACGGGGAATCCGGGCGTGGAAATCGCTTACGGCTGGCATGTTCTCACCAAGGATGGCAAGTCCGTCATCTGGCACAACGGCGGCACCGGGGGATTTCGTACCTTCATGGGCTTCGATCCGCAAACCCGCGTGGGAGTGGTCGTGCTGTCGAATGTTTCGAACGCCGAGGGGGTCGACGATATCGGTCGCCACCTGATCAACGCGAGCTTCCCTTTGGCGACATTTGTCACCAAGGAGCACAAAGCCATTCCGGTCGATACAAAGTTGGCCGATGGTTTCGTGGGCCGTTATGAGATGGCGCCGAACTTCATTCTGAATATCACGCGGGACGGCGATCACTTATATGCGCGGGCAACCGGACAGGGACAATTCGAGATCTTCCCGGAAACCGAGACAGAATATTTCTCGAAAATCGCCAAGCTCGAGATCTCTTTCCATGCCGGCGCCGATGGCAAGGCCACGGAATTGGTGGTGCATCAGGGTGGCGCGAATACTACCGCAAAGCGTCTGGAAGGTGAGCCTGAGAAGCCTCCGCAAAGGAACGAGATCGCCGTCGATCCCGCCGTACTGGAAGGCTATACGGGAAGGTACCAGGTGACGCCCGCCATGATTCTAACGATCACCCGAGAAGCTGGACGCCTGTTCACTCAGGCGACCGGCCAGCCGAAGTTTGAAGTTTTCGCAGAGAGCGCCAAAGAATTCTTCCTAAAGGCATTCGACGCTCAGTTGACGTTCAGGACGGATGCGCAAGGGAAGGCCACGGAGGTCGTGCTACACCAGGGCGGCGCCGATCTGCCATGCAAAAGGATCGGGGGATTGGATCAGCCCTGAGTTCGAGGGCGACCTCGCCCTCATCTACTCGTGCCGGAGAGCTTCGACCGGATTTACGCGTGAGGCGCGACGTGCCGGAATTATACTGGCAGCCACTACAATGGAGGCGAAAATACCCAGGACTGCGCAATACGTCAGGGGATCGGATGCGCTGATGCCCGCGACGAGTTGTCCCGTCACAGGCCGCGCCAGAAGCGCCAATGCCGCGCCGATCGCCAGGCCGCCCGCCACCCATAACAACGAGCGCTGGAGAACCATCCGCAGGACTTGCCCGTAACGCGCGCCCAGCGCCATCCTTATCCCGATTTCCTTGGTTCGGCGCGCTACCGTGAAATACAGGACGCCGTAGATTCCGACCGCGGCGAGCAACAACGCAGTCATCGCGAAGGTGCCTACCAACGACGCGCCCAGTTCATAGATCGATACCGTCCGATTGAGAAACTGCGGCATCGTGCGCACACCGAATAGAGGTATCGCCGGGTCGAGCCTGCTCATCTCCGCGCGCACCGCCGGCATTAGCGCGGCAATATCCTGTTTCGAGCGCAGCAGCACTTCCACCTGTCCGTAGTAGTTCTGCGACTCCGGAATAAAGATGTAGGAAAAGGCCGGTTCGCCGAAGCTCATATACTTCCCGTTCTTCGCTACGCCGACGATTTCGAGCAGATCGCCGCCCTTCGACTGTGAGAACCGCCGGCCCAGCGCTTTCTCCGGCGATTCCCAATAGCGACGCGCCATGGATTCGTTGACCACCGCGACAGGTTTCGAGGACGCGGTATCGCGTTGATCGATCGCGCGGCCGGCGACAATCTGCGTGCCCATCGTCTCGAAATAGCGCGGACTCACACGGCTCTCCCCTGCGATATTCTGCTCGGAATCCGAGCGCGGCGTCCAGCCTTCGGGAAACACCGGCGCGGGGCCGCCGTAGGCATCAAGAGGAAGAGGATAAGCGAACGCGGCACCCTCGACCCCCGGAATCGCGCGCAGACGGTCCATCATCGTGACTTCGAATCGCGTCGCCCGCTCATGATCGTAGCCTTGCAAATCCAGATTAATGGAGAACAGCGATATGCCCGTACGATAAAAGCCGGGATCGACGTTCCGCGCGAACTGCATGCTCCGCAGAAAGAGTCCGCCACCGACCAGCAATACGCAGGAGAGCGCCACCTGCACCATCACCAGCACGTTTCCCGAACCGATGCGAATGCGGCCGGGTCCCTGCTCGCCTTTCATCGCCGCCGCCTGGTCGACTTTCGAAGCTCGCAAGGCAGGCCACAAACCGAACAGGATTGCCGCGGCGACGGAGACGACGGCCGTAAACAGGAAAATTTTCGGGTCCATCCGAGCCTGGTAATCAAGGTCCACGGTCTGGAAATCGAGCGTGGGATAGAACTGCAGCAGCATGGTGTTGAACCACGCCGCCAGAAGGATGCCGAGACCGCCGCCGGCTAGCGAAAGCACGACGCTCTCAGTCAGCAACTGGCGTATCAGCCGCACTCGACTAGCGCCCACGGCGACTCGAATCGCCATCTCGCGCACACGGCTTGCGCCGCGCGCGAGCATCAGGTTGGCCACGTTCGCACAGGCGATCAGCAGGACCAGAACGACTACGGCGCCCAGGATCATGGTCGTCGCGGGAACCAGTCCTGTAACGTACAGCCACGGCTGCGTTCTGGCGCCGCCCGCCATCACGTGTACTTTCAAGCCTGCGTCTGTTTTGGGATATTTCTTTGCGAACCGCGCCGCGGCCACGTTCAACGCTGCTTCCGCTTGCTTTGCCGATACGCCTGGCTTCAGGCGGGCCCGCACGCTCATCCACCTGCTGCCGCGATCGTCAAGACTGCCGAAATTCGGCGCGATGGTTTTCTGCATCGCGACGGGCATCCAGACGTCGGGCACGAAGTTGAATAAGACGGTTCCGATGAAACCGCGGGGCGCGACGCCGACGATCGTGAAGTCGTGGCCTTCGAGCTTGATGGTCTTGCCCGCGATCTCCGGATCGCCGTGAAAGCGGCGCTGCCAGAAATTGTAGTTAAGAACGCAGACAGGCTTCTCGCCCGGGTTCTGGTCCTCGTCCGGAAGAAATCCGCGCCCTACCACGGGATGAACTCCGAGACCCGAAAAATAATTCCCTGTCGCGATTTCGCCCCAGATCAACTCGGGCTTCTCCCCGTCGGTCATGCTGAGAGGCAGCCCGGTCGATCCCATGATGTCGGAAAGGCCAGTGTCCGCGGTCCGCAGATCCTTCCATTGCGGATAGGAAAATCCTTCGACGCTGGCCCCACCATTGGGAACCGAGACATAGACCGCCAGCAGGCGGTCCGGCGCGTCCACCGGCATCGGCCGCAGCAGGTAGGCATTGACGATCGAATAAATCGCCGTGTTCGCGCCAATCCCCAAAGCGAGCGAAAAAATCACCACTGCCGCAAACCCGGGCGATTTTCGCAGAACGCGAAGCGCGAAGCTCAGATCCTTCCAGAGGGTATCCATGCGATGAGTGGGAGCAAACGCATAGCCTTAATTAATGTATAGAAAACGCAGGGAATCGGGTCTGGCGAGGTGTTCGGCTGTGGGACGTTGCGTCGCGCTATTGGCCTATTTTACGGTGACCCTCACCTGGGCATTCGTCCAGCAGCACTGGAAACCACGGCCGCCGTCGCCCGACCAGTCGTTCGCGACCACTCGCAGAATGTATTCGCCCGGTTCGCTGAAGCGCGCCGAGGTCGTCGCCGTCCCGCTAAATTTCGCGGTATCTGGAGCCTTGAAGGATGCCTTATCCACCGGCGGCCGCTCGTTGGCAAACGTCACGATGCCGGGTCCCCGAAACTTGCTCCAGGTTACCGTGACCGGCGAACCCAGGGGACGCGCACTGAGAAGCGATTGAGCATCGTCGGCGAGCCATAGCGCAATGGTTACGGGCTTCGATACCGTGGTGGTCAGCTCCATGCTCTGCCCGCGCGGACCCTGCACGAAGGGACCGCTTTCGGAAAACGCGATGAACGGAGGTGTATTGCCACTCGCTTCCCTGAACGGCTGCACCTCATACTGCGGATGCAAACTCACCGGGATTACCGTCGCCTTCCCATTGGCGACAAGAGTCCACGTGAGCTTTGCATCGCCGAAATCCTCGGGCACAGTGATGGTGAACACTCCCCATTGACGGCCGGGAAGGAACCGGGCGGGCTGACCCCGGTCAGGTCCTCCCGGCTCAATGCGGTTGTTCGGCCCGGGCGGGATTTCGATGGTTTCCTTCAGGTTCCGGTTGTAATAGCCCAGCAGCAGACTGAAGCTTCCGTCAGGGTTCGGAAACCATCCTTCAAACGCGCCCGTGATGCTCTGCCCGGTGTCGTGGTTAGGCTCGAAAGGCAGTGACGATTGCGCCAGGCTCAGGCCCGCCGCCATCGCGATGCCGATCGGAAACATTCGCGGCATGGCCGGATTATTGCCGCGCCATCCCAGTCCGGATTGGTTTGTGACTGGCGGCCCACTGGTTGTAGTCGTCGTCTGAAAGGTAGGTTACGTTGACCCACGCATGCCCCATCTCATCCACCGTGCGATCCCCATAACCCACCCACTGATCGTGATCCGGATTATTGGGATTATTGGCGGTGTTGTCATACCACGCCGTCACGTGGATCACTGTGCCCTTCGGCAACACCGGCGCGGAATCCTCCGCGTAGATGTAATTATTCATCCAGTTGAAATTGAAATGATCGACGTAGCTCAGCATCTGAGTCGTACCGTCAGGCAGAATAGCTTCCATCGCCATCGCCTTCCCTCGCCAGTGCATATGCGGCTGGAAGTTTTCGAGCCTCGCCGCCTGCCTCAACACCTGATAAGTCTGGTTCGCGACCACGCTGTTCGGCGGAATGTCGAAACGCCCCGGATTCCCCGGCGACGCCCCGAACAGGCTCAGACGCGTGCGATACTTCGGTACTTCGCCCTTTGGATAAAGGTATATCGCAAGCTCCACATGATCCCGAATCTCCTCCCCCACCGCGTGAAGGTGAAGCTCCCAACGGATCTGCGCCCCCGGCAGCAGCAGCTTCCCTGTGCCCGGCCGGTAAATGTCATAACTTTTCCCCACCGCCCATTCCATTAACAGGCCCGGTCCCGCGGCCGCGTCCGCGCCGGACGCGGCAGGCTCATCCTGGCGAAGACTTGCAAGCGAGTGATGAACGATCCTTCGCCCCGCGAGCGTCCCCGGCCGCATCTCCACCGCGCGCACCCACCGCTCCTCCGTGATCCCGATGTCCGTCAGCGGTTTAAACCACACATCCTGCCCGTGAGCAGGCATCGTGTATGCCTCGGACTTCACCACGAAATCCGGCGGCCCATACTGTTTCGCGAGTTGCCACCCGTCATCGGAAGGCCATTCCCTGGGCGGCGGCATATCCTTGGGATCTCCCATCGCCGCGCCCGAATCGGCCCACCGCACGATGGTCGAAATCTGCTCCGCGTTCAGCGACCGGTCATTCGAGAAATGCTGGATCCCAACCGTCTTATCCAAGTGCCAGGGCGGCATGTTTCGCGTAACCACGCGCTCGCGAATCGATCGTACCCACGGTCGCGTTTCCTGATACGTCACCAGCGACATCGGCGCCATCGACCCCGCCCGGTGACACACTTCGCACTTGTCTTGGAAGATCGGAGCGATATCCCTGGCGAACGTTACAGCCCGTCCGGAATCCGCCGCGGCCAGCAAGCCCTCGCAAACCAAAACGGCGCAAAAAACCGGGATATTCCGCTGCAACGTGGCACTGCTCATAACAGCAGTCTATTTACTTAAAACGCCGATGTCAACGCTCACGTAAATTCGAGCGACGCGACGATAATTCCAAGTTCTCTCGAATACCCCGCGTCCACCCCTAAACTGTTGTCCAACTCAAACGTCACGGACGTGACCTCGGAAGCCTTCGCTATCTTCCTTACAAAGTGATGAATCCCCGCCTCCCGCATCACCAACGGCTCAACCTCCACCCCGTCGACCTTCGCGCAAAGCGAAACCCTCCCGAACTTCTCGATCAGCGCCGGCGGAGCATACAACCGCATCGCCATCCTGGAATGCTTCACTCCCCGGCCAGTCGCCCGCGCCGCGAACCTCCGCTCCGTCCACCGCCATCCGGATTCCTCAACATGGTGCCAGCCCTCCAGGAGTTCCAGATGCTGGCATCCATAATGACTCCGTAAAAGACAAAAAGCCCGCTCGTCATGATCGGAGCTAACCGGGTCCGACGCGGCCTTATCGCCCGTAGTAAAGAACTCGACAATCTCCCATCGTGTCCTTTCGAGCAGCCGCCGCAGCCCCGGCTCCGAAAAAATCCAGAAGTTGGTGTCGTCCCGGTTCAGCTCCTCCTCGCCCACCAGGTACGCCAGCGCGTGATCGCCCGGCATAGGAGCCCCTCCCGGCAACCGCCGCGCGATCCGTGTGCTCAACACGCAGTACCGCGATACCCGCGCAACCCGCTCCAGCACATAAAAAGGATTTTTCAGATGATAAAGAAGCCCCAGGCACAGCGTCAACCCATACCGCGAGTCCATCGGAAACTCGCTATCCACGTCCACTTCCCGAAGAGCGATCCTGGACCCAAGCTGCCGCTGTAAGCTCCGCACCCCGCGCATCCCATTCTGGTTGCTAGGGGAATAATCAAAAGCAGTCACAGCATAACCGAGCGATTCAAAGAAAAAGGAAAGATCCCCATCCCCACACCCCAAATCCAGGATCCCCTGCTCCTTGCCCGCCGCGAGCGCCTCCGCCCCCAACAGCTTCTCTAAATGATGAACATTAGAAAGCGAATGGTATTCATACCACTCAAACCCGACCGGCTCCGCCCGTTTCCGAGCCCCCTCAAGAACGACCCAAAACGGCTTAGCTCTTGCAATGAGATCCAAGTACGCCATCATATCCGATGCGCAGCGTAGGGCGGTCCCCCTGGACCGCGGCCGACGCCCTCGTCGGCCTCTCCTGATTGCGTGAGAATCCGCGAGCGTAGTGCGTCACTGTGGGGCAGGATGGCATCCTGCAGGCCGGTTGCTAACCGGCCTTTTCTATTTCGCAGTGGAGTTCCCGGTTATTATGTAACCGAGGACAAGATCATCAGCCAAAAGAAAACAGAGCGCATCCCGTTCCCGCATCCCGGCGAGACAATCCACAAGGATTTCCTCAAGCCCCTAGGCATGAGCGTGAACAATCTAGCCATGGAACTCCATATCCCGGCCACCCGCATGATGGAGATAATTCACGGCAGACGCGGCATCACCGCCGATACCGCCCTCCGTCTCGCCCGCTACTTCAACACGACGCCGAAATTCTGGCTGAACCTCCAGGCGTCTTACGATCTCGCAGTTGCTACCGCGACGCTCGCGTTGAAGCGCTAGCCTCACGAATCAAACTGCGGATCTGTTCCGGAGCCGCCCCCACATCCGCCCGCCTGCCATTGACGAAAATCGTAGGCGTCCCTCGCACCCCGTTCGCCGTCCCAAAAGCTACATCCCGGGCAACCTTAGCCGCCGTCTTCTTATCCGCCAGGCACCCATGAAACCGAGCCTTGTCGATCTTCTGCACCCGCGCCGCCTGCTCCTCGATCTTCTGAGCCACGTTTTCCGGCGTAAACGTCCTCTGATTTTCGAATAAATAGTCGTGCAATTTCCAGAAAAGGTCGGAGCTTTGTTCGTTCGCGCACACCTCCGCCTCCGCCGCCGTCTTGGCCCACGAATGCATTTCGAGCGGGAAGTACCGGAACACCACCCGCACATTCCCGCGCTCCTTCGGAATCACATCCTCCCGCAAAGTCTTCGCCAGCCCGGAGCAGTACGGACACTGAAAATCCGAAAAAACAGTCAGCGTCACCGGAGCATTCGCCGGACCCAGCGCAGGCGCATCGCTCGCATTCAGCCCCGCCCGAAACGCCGCTTCCCGCTTGCGCTCCTCTTCCTCCGGATCGACCTTGATGTCCAGCAACTGCGTCGTCAGGAACCGCACATCGGGCGAGGCAAACAGCGTCAAATCGAACTTTTTGGCCTTGAACTCAATCTTCCGGAAGCAAGTCGAAGCAGCCGCCGAGCTTTCCGTCACCTGAAGCGGCGTGGCGGACGCGACTTTAAATTTCTTTCGAACATAAGTCTCCACCTCCGCCTTCTGCTGCGCCGTCATCGGCACACAGCGCTCCGCCGCAGCCAGAGGAATCGAAAGTGCAATCAGGAGCAATATAGATGTTCGAATCATATTTTTCTCTCATTGGCATCGCAACCGAACCCCGACCGTCAGGGAGGGGATGGTAAACGGTTTCCCTGCGACAGGCCGCAAGGTGGCCCGAGCTTTAGCTTGCAGCGTCGGCTTCAGCCGCCGTCCCATCTGCTAATAGTCTCTAATGCCCGCCATCACCCTTGCCGCCGCCCTTAAGAATCACGTCATATACCCACTGCTGCGCCGGATTAATAGGAGCGCTCCGCATCAACGACGCCCGGTACCGGAACTTATTCCCGTACATATCGGTCCACGAGTTCTTGTCATACTTCAGCGAAATCGATTGAATCCCAGCCTGTTGCAGCGTAATCAACTCGCCTGGATCGGAAATTCCGTTATGGTTTTTGTCGACCCATACCACCAACTTGGAATAAATCGCGTCCCGAGAATCGATGATCCCATCGCCGTTCCCTCCATTAGCTGGCTGATCGAATACCGCCAGCGCGAGAAACCCGTTCGCTTTTCCCGCTGCCGGCTTAGGCTGAGGAGTAACGTTGCCGAAAAGCTCCATCCCATTGTCGATCTTCCCGTTCCCGTTCCGGTCGAGCGCCAGAAACCCTCCGTCCCACGCTCCAGCCGTCCACGACATTTGGATCGGCTTCCCGGTCGCAAAAAAATCGAACTTGACGCCATTCTGGGCGTTCGTCAGCTCATACCCCTGCCCGGCGATGTCGATGACGATCGGGTCCTCCTCGCCACATTTACCTCCGGCGCAGTAGTCGCTGTCGCACGTGCTGTCATCCTGGCAACCACAGCCGTCCTCGCTGCAGTCCCCGCCACCGCCCGAGAAGTCGCAAGTACCGCCGGTGCAGACGCCGCTTGTGCATTGGCAGCCGTCTGTACAGGGACCGAAAGTCGGAGGAAGCAGGATTGGGTCGCATTTTCCGGCACAGCACGTGAACCCGCCGACCGCCTCGCAATCGCTGTTGCCCGCGCATGGGCCGCAATTCCCGTTACTTAAGCATATTACGGGGCATTGGCTGGGAGCGTTGGCACATGAGACACAATGACCACCAACGCACACCAAAGGGTCGCACTGTGACTGGGAGGTACATCCAGGCACGCATTGCCCGCCGGTGCAGATCTGGCTGGGGGGACATGTGGAGTCGGTAGTGCATGTCGGAGTACAGGCAGCAAAGTTGCAATTGCAGCCATTGCTGCCGCATCCCTGACCCGTTTGCTGCCAGCCTAGGTTCGTACTGGGATTACTGACGACAGTGGTGGAGGTGCCACCCGCCGAGCACGGCGGACTGTTGCCGCACGATAGCGGCGTACCATTTGCAAAGCCGAACTCGGTGGTACATTGGTTTGGCGCACAGTTTACTTGAGCGTGCGCCACCGCGAAGGGAATAAGCCTGCCGAAAATCCTGCTCCAAAAACTCGGCGCAAGCGAACCGCAAGCTGGCTGCGCTACCGCGGCGGCTTGCGCTTTGATTAATTTAAGGTCCTACCGGGGATCCTTCGGCAAGCCATCGAAAAAGCCAGCAAGGACCTTACCGGAAGGTTCCCTAAACTCGACCCGGTCGATGACGCGAGCATGCGATCCGGCAACGCGAGAATAGATAGCGCACAAAACAGCCAAACCCGCAACAATACCGGCAACCCTAACTCTCCAGATATGTCGGAGCACAAGAACCTCCTTTATCCGTTGGTAACCTCTGTTCAATCGCGCCCCAGGGCGGAACTTCGCCCAAAGCCGCAGGCGGCTTTGGAAAACACAAGAAAAGCCCTAACAGGAATCAATTGCCAGGCAAAAAAGAAAACCGCGCGACCAACTCGCCTCTGTTAGAAGTCTCGATGTCGACGATCAGTTCGTCGCCATCAAATCCTAGCAGCCGGGCAGACTGGCCGATTTGCTCCCCGCTAACCTTGACGGCAGTCCACTGACGCGCGTCTCGATTCAGTATCCACAATGAGCTGATTGGACTCTCGCCTCCCACCACTACTTCGTTCCTTTCACTCAACGCCAGATAGATGAGCACCTGAAGTACAGAACCAAGCGGCTTTTCGGAGCGGAACGGAGGTCCCTCGAACCGGCCAGTCTCATTGCCGTCAAAAGAAAATTCCAGGTATTGGGCGGCTCCTGTCAACCACCCCACCCGATCCGCGGAACTGCGGAGCTTCGATGCATAGGCCACATCTGAGTCGAATCCCATCGGAATCGGCTTCACGGTCATATGTTTGCTCGAAAGCAAAACGCCAGACGGATTAAACCGCTTGAGAACATTGAAAACTCTTTTTCCAGCTTCCTCGTCCCAACCCACCGTCCAGATCACTCCATCTGGGGCAATCGTGATCGCGTAGGGGATATAAGGCGCAGTCCGCACGATCAATTTCTTGCTACGATCCTGAGGAATGATGCCGAGGAAGCCCGAAGCCTGGGAATCGCCACCGACAGCAGTTCCAGCAATCGCAAGGGTGTGATCGCGAGAAGCTGCCACACTCCATATGATTTGTTCTGCGGCGCCAGGAATGGAAAACTGAATATCTTCGATCTCCGACGGAGACGAAGCCCAAATCGTCGGAGCCGGAGTTCGGTTCATGCGAACACCAATCAAGGCATATCCGCTCCAGACTGGCACGAATAGCTCCCCAGGCGATGCCGCTCTGTAGAACTCGGCCCGCTCCGACTTTCGCGTAAGGGCGGGTTGAGATTGCGCCACGGCAAAGCTGCCGGCAGCGAAGACCATCCCGAAGACGAGCAAAGCAGAACTTTCAAAGCGCTTTCGCAGCATTGATCCTCCACTCGGACCGGAAACCATTTTTTAATTTCAGGCCTGCTGGATATTATCGCGACGGTAAAGAAATGTCAAGAGAATAATGAAGCGGAAATAAAATCAAAATACTCCTACGACTCCACCGCCTCCCGATCCAAAAGCCGCAACAATAAATAAAAAAACAAAAAAATCCCCACCGCGAAAATCGCCATGTGCCATGTGTGAGCCTTTACCCACGCCTTCGAATTAGCCACTGTCCCGAGAGTCACTCCCAGATACGCCAGCCCTGAGTACCGGATGATCCGCCCCACCGCCAGCACTCCCAGAAATCGCCACCGGTTCACTCCCAGCGCCCCCGCGCACGCCGCGAATGCTTTGAAGGGTAGGAACGGCAGCGGCACCAGCGCCGGGATGAACACCGTCACCAATCCGTAGCGTTGAAACCAACTCCGAAACTTCGCCCCGCGTTTTGATGAAGTATATCGAGCCAGTATTTTTTCGCCGCCCCTCTGCATTACGTCAAAAAACGCCGCAGTGCCGATCAGCGACCCCACCACCGCCATCGCCGCGCACAACGCAGCGTCGCCCGGCCGCGCGATCGCCATCGCCACCAGCAGCCAGTCCGTCCCGCCCGGGTTCGGAATCCCCAGCGACTCCACGGTCGAAACAATCAGCAGACTCCAAGGCCCCAGAGCCTTCAGCAGCTCCCAGAAATGACTCATGCCATCATTCCGATCAACCCCTCTTCGTCGATGACCTTGATCCCCAGCTCCTTCGCTTTATCCAGCTTCGATCCCGCCTCTTCGCCCGCGACCAGGTAACTTGTTTTCTTGCTCACCGATTTCGCGACCTTGCCGCCCGCCGCCTCAATGCGCGCCTGCGCCTCCTCGCGAGTCAAATTCGGAAGCGTCCCGGTCAGGACAAAAGTCAATCCCTGCAATTTCCCCGTGTGCCGCGTGACGGTATAAGTAAAAACAAAACCCTCGTTACGCAACCGCTCCACTAAGGCACGATTCGAATGTTGATCGAAAAACTGGCGGATCGCGTGCGCGACTTTCGGGCCCACTTCTTCCGCTTTTTTTAATTCCTCTTCGTCGCCGTTCATGATTTTGTCGAGATCGCCGAAAGTCTCGGCCAGAATCTGCGCCGTACGTTCGCCTACAAAAGGGATTCCCAGCCCGTTAATAAGGCGATTTAAGGGCTGTTGCAGCGACGTTTTGATGTTATTAACGACGTTTAAGGCCGATTTAGAACCCATTCTTTCGATTTTTACCAGGTCTTCAATCGTCAATTTGTACAAATCGGCGACGCTTTTTACCTGTCCCGAATCCACCAGTTTATTCACCAGCACTTCGCCCAATCCATCGATGTCCATAACGCCACGAGCCGCGAAATGGAGTACCGATTCCTTCAGCCGCGCCGGGCAATTCGTGTTGATACAACGGCTTACGGCTTCTCCCTCAGCTCGCACCACGTCCCCGCCGCAATCGGGACAGATCTTGGGCATCACGAAAGGCCGCCGGTTCTCTCCCTCCTTGACCACCCGAACCACCTTGGGAATCACATCCCCGGCACGCTCAACTAGAACCGTATCACCAACTTGCACACCCAACCGCCCGATTTCATCCTCGTTATGCAGCGTCGCCTTCGATACCATCACCCCGCCAATATTGACGGGAGTGAAAAATGCCGTCGGCGTAACCGCTCCGGTTCGACCGACATTAACACCGATATCTCTAACAAAAGTCTCGGCTTGCCGCGCAGGAAACTTAAATGCAATAGCCCAGCGCGGAGCCTTCGCCGTCCAACCCAGCTTCGCCTGCTGCGCCACCGAATCCACCTTCGCGACGACTCCATCGATCTCGAGCGGCAGCGTATCCCTCTTTGTTTCCCATTCCTTACAGAATTCGACTAATTCTTCAATACTTCCGCAATGCTTGCGATGACTATTCACCTTAAAGCCCATCTTATGAAGCGCTTCCAGCGATTCCCATTGGGTCGGATGCGGCGGAATCAGAAAATAAGCATAAAAATCGAGCTGTCTCGAAGCCGTAATCGATGGATCGAGCACCCGCAGCGAGCCGGCCGCGGCATTGCGCGGATTCGCAAATCGTGGCAGGTCAGCAACTTCGCGCTCGGCGTTGAGTTTTTCGAACGCTTTTCTGTTAAATACCACCTCGCCGCGAACTTCGAACGAGCCTTTTGCTCGCAATGGTATGGACCGGATGGTGCGCGTATTTTCGGTGACGTCTTCGCCCACCGAACCATCGCCTCGTGTGACGGCCTGCGAGAATGCGCCGTCGCGATAATGGACTGCGAGCGACAATCCATCCAGTTTCAATTCAGCAACATATGTATAGGACTCGCTGCCCAAAAGATCCCGCACCCGCCGGTCGAAATCACGCAGTTCCGTTTCATCGAGCGCATTATCAAGACTCAGCATCGCGCCTGAATGCGCCACTTTGACGAATCCTTCGCGAGGTTTTCCGCCAACCCTTTGGGTGGGCGAATCGGGCGATGCAAATTCCGGATGAGCATCCTCTAACGCCTTTAATTCCCGCATCATGGCGTCATATTCGGCGTCCGTGATCTCGGGCGTATCGAGCACGTAATAGAGGTGCTCATGCCGGCGCAGCTCATCCCGCAAATGTTCGAGGTTATACTGAGAGGATCGCAACATATCGGAAGCCTGTTCTTATCTATAATCCCGCCGCCGGCAGATTCCGACGCAACCCTGAGCGTACTTTACAACGTACCACTGACGCGCTTGGCCGCGCGAGTCTGCGGCCGTGTCTGATTCCTACCGAGGAAGCGGGACACGCGACGGAACTGGCGGCCGAAGCGATTCGGGACGGAGCCGATCTGATCCTGGTGCTGGGCGGCGATGGGACCATCAATGAAGCGGTGAACGGCATGTTTGGATCGGACGCCGTTCTGGGGGTGCTTCCGGGTGGCACGGCGAATGTGCTGGCGATGGAGCTGGGCTTGGGTTGGAGACTGGAGCCGGCGATCGACCGGCTGTCAGGCTGTTCTCCGAAGCGGGTGTCGCTCGGGCGGTTGTGCCAGCCAGGTCAGCCTGCGCGGCACTTCCTGACGATGGCCGGCGCGGGATTCGATGCGCAGGTGGTTTGCGATCTGAGTCCAGGTCTAAAGAAAAGGGCGGGCAAGCTGGCATACTGGGTGGCGGGATTTTCGCAAATTGTGAAGCGGGTTGGGCAACTGGAAACGCGCATCAACGGCGACACATATCGCTGTGGATTTACGCTTGCGTCGCGGGTGCGCAATTACGGAGGCGACCTGGAACTGGCCAGCGGCGCGTCGCTGCTGAGCAACGAATTCGAGACCGTGATGTTCGAAGGATCGAATCCTTTGCGATACGCTTTCTACATGCTCGCGGTGGTGGTGAAGCAGGTGCAGAAGATGCCTGGGGTGCATACGGTGCGCGCGACGCGGATCGAACTGCTGGGGGATGCGCCTATTCAAATTGACGGCGAATATCTGGGCCGTTCGCCCGCGACAATTGAGATTGTTCCCGACGCACTGACCATTCTGGTTCCTGAGTCGTATGGATAATGTCACGCATTCGTTGGTAGGGCTGATGATGGCACGGGTCTCCGGCAGAAATGCCGCGATGATGGTAATCGCCGCTAATCTTCCGGACGTCGACATTATTTCCTGGGCTGGCGGCACGCTTACCTATCTGGAATATCATCGCGGCATTATGCATTCGCTGACAGCCGCTCCGGTGATTGCGTTGATTCCGATGCTGCTGTTTTGCAACAGGACTTGGCAATCCTATGCGATGTGCCTGGCGGGTGTGCTGAGTCATTTGGCGCTCGATTGGACGAATACGTACGGCATCCGGTTGATGCTGCCGTTTTCGGGGCGATGGCTGCATCGCGATATGACGGATGTGGTGGACCCGTGGATCCTTCTGGTGTTGCTAGTGGCAGTGGCGGCGCCGGCGCTGGCCGGCCTGGTGAGCTCCGAGATCGGCGCCAAGAAAAGCTCCGGAGCGAAACGGGGCTGGGCGTGGGTTGCGCTGGGGTTCCTGCTGGCCTACGAAGGCGGACGATTCGCGGCGCACCAAAGAGCGATGGAAGTGATGGGCGCGCGGCTCTACAACGGGAAGCAGGCGAACCGGTTGAGCGCGATCCCGAACCGTTGGACTCCGGTCCAATGGCGCGGCGTTGCGGAGGGAGATGGGTACGTTGTCATTGTGCCGGTTGATTTGAGCATCGAGTTCGATCCTTCGGACGGGCGCATCGATTACGCGAGTGCGCCGAATGAAGTGGCGCTGAAGACTCGACCGTTTGTGGTGTTTAGCAGATTTGCGCAGTTGCCGTTCTGGAAGGTGGAGAAGCTGGCGGATGACACGACGGAGGTGCAGTTGATCGACCTGCGATTCGGCACTCCGGAGCAGCCTGGGTTCGTGGCGACGGCGATTTTGGACGCGTCGGGGATGGTGCGGGAATCGAAGTTCGGGTTTGGGTTACCGGCCGGGCGGTGAGTAAGCCGGTATACTGATGGATATCGCTCAACGTTAATCAAAATGAATACCGTGGTGCATCGTCTTCCCATAACGAAAGCGCGTGTGAATCTGGGCGAGCTCGTCCGGCGCGTCAACCGAGACAAGGAGTATTTCATCCTCGAAAAAGATGGCATCCCCGTTGCCGGCATCATGGGCGCCGCCGAGCTTGAAGACTACCTTGAACTCCAGGACCCCAAGGTTCGCGAGCATATCCGAAAAAGCAATGCAGACTACCTAGCCGGCCGGAGTCGCCCAGCGAAGGACTTTCTCACCGAGCTTCGCGCGGAAGCAGCGCGCCGCAAGCCCGTAAAAAAACGCCCTCGCCCGGCATGACGCCGCCTTCCTTCTCGGTTCTTCCCTCCAAACACTACGAACGGCTAGCCCGGCTTCTTTATAAGCGCCAGCCGAGGTTCGCCGCGGTCCAAGAGAGCGCAGTCGAAATCCTGGAGCACGATCCCACGAACCGCTCGGGGTCTCACGATATCAAGAAGCTTACCAACGTGGCGCGGGGCGAAGGCCAGTGGCGTATTGCCCTCGGTCGTTTTCGCTTCCGCTATGATATTTACGACCAGGACGTAATCCTCCACTATTGCGGCCTTCGGCGCGAGGACACATATTGATCTATCTGGGATTCAGGCCGAGGTTTGTGGAGGACGGCGATTGTTGAGCCGTCTGGGGTGGTGCGTGAGTCGGAGTCCGGGTTTGGGTTGCCAAGCGGGCGGCGAGAAGAACGCTGATTTAATCGGTATCGCTACATGGAAAGGGGTAGAATTATCCGGGAAACACGCGGGCTGTCCCCAGTTTAGTCCCCAGTTTAGTCCCGCGGGCTGTCCCCAGTTTAGTCCCGCGGGCTGTCCCCAGTTTAGTCAAGCGGACGTTGTCGTCTCGCGAGAAGCGGAATAGACTTAGAACAGAAAGATCTTGGTTTCAAAGGAGGCCCCTCATGAAGTGCTTAAGCGTACAGATCGTCTTCATACTCGTTTCGCTAGACCGCGTCGCGCGCTGTGGCGCAGTTCCCGCCCTCTGTGGGTGGCACGGCCCCAAACGCGTGGATGAGGACCCCAACAAAGAGATCGGACACTGACAGCATACCCTTGTCGGTGCGCTCGATACGGGACGAGTATTTTGACAGGATCATTGGCCACCGCGAAGTCCTGACTCCCGAGAATGCCAGTCGGCACTTCATCGGGGAGGGATCGTTTCTGGGGGAGCAACCCGAAATTCTCGAATTTCCCAATCGTGCCGTGCTAATCGGGACATTTAGCAGTTATAAGAGCGTGCTAAGTGCCTCAGGACGAGCAATCTACACGGAGGCGGCGATCCGCGTACTAGAGAAGTTCGAAGATGTCTCGGGTGCTTCGCAGCCCGGCGTGGACATCACTATAGCCCTAGCCGGCGGAACCGTCAGCGGGTCGGAAGCGGGTACGATTTCCTACCTCACTCAGCCTCGCAGCTTTTTTGTGCAGCCGGGTAAGACGTATTTGTTTGTCCTCGGATACCACGCGGTTGGCGATTTCTACATGGTGGGGAAGGACTGGGACCTTTCGGACGGTACGGCCAGAGCGAACTCGAGCCTCGATTTGAGGCGGCAGGGCGCGGGCACGTCAATCCTGATTGGGTTAACGCGCGCGCAACTCGTGCAGTCGCTCAACAAGCGTTTCTAAGTTAATCAATAAGGAGCACATTTTTATGAATACTCGGACGACACGACGCAAGTGCAGTTGATCGACCTGAGATTCGGCACGCCGGAGCAGCCTGGGTTCGTGGCGACGGCGATTTTGGACGCGTCGGGGATGGTGCGGGAATCGAAGTTCGGGTTTGGGTTACCGGCCGGGCGGTGAATGAGCCGGTATATTGATGGATATCGCTCAACGTTAATCAAAATGAATACCGTGGTGCATCGTCTTCCAATAACGAAAGCGCGTGTGAATCTGGGCGAGCTCGTCCGGCGTGTCAATCGAGACAAGGAGTATTTCATCCTCGAAAAAGATGGCATCCCTGTTGCCGGTATCATGGGCGCCGCCGAGCTTGAAGACTACCTTGAACTCCAGGACCCCAAGATTCGCGAGCATATCCGAAAAAAGCAATGCCGACTACCTAGCCGGCCGGAGTCGCCCAGCGAAGAACTTTCTGGCCGAGCTTCGCGCGGGGACGCCGATTGTTGAGCCGTCTGGGGTAGTGAGCGAGTTCGGGTTTGGGTTGCCAAGCAGGCGGTGAGAAGAATACTGATTTAATCGGCATCGCTACATGGAAAGGGATAGAATTATCCGGGAAACACGCGGGCTGTCCCCAGTTTCCCAGTTTCCAGTTTGCCCCAGTTTGCCCAGTTTGCCCCAGTTTGCCCCCCAGTTTCACAGTTTCACCAGTTTCCACCAGTTTCCAGAACTCCGTGGCTTCAAGCGCGAGCAATGAAGATGGACGGATGGTGGAAGGGGCGAAAGCCGGGACAGACCGCTCTGTCCACGCGGCGCGCAGGTGAGCGTGCTTTCGCGAACGATTGTGGCGCCTTGGGACAGAGTGGCCAGTCCCGGTTTTCGCACAGTGAGGTCATTGCGAAAGCGGTGGGTGAGACTGCAATGCCTAAACGAACGACGGATTACCGGAGCGCGCTTCTCGACGATTTGAAAGATCCTCAGGAGGCTGCGCATCATTTGAACGCCGCGCGGCGTCGAATTTGGAAACGTTCGGGCTAGTTCGGGGAGACGGCCCAGAGAAGGAATTTTCCCTGGGCCGTGAGTGCTTAGAACCGGCTGGGAACGATTGCCACGCCGTTAATCGCACCTGGGATTACGCCCGAAATGCCTGCGTTGGTCAGGTTGCCATCTTCGTCGATATTGAAGATGGTGAGATGAGAGGTCCCGGTGAAGCCGCCGGCGCCATCGATGGCCGCGACCAGACCTGAGCCGGACGCATTATCGGTCACATTGCCGGCGAAGTTCTGGGGACTGGCGATGTCGGCGTCCAGCGTGATGTTATGCCCGTGGACGACAAACCTTGAGAGGGACTTGCTGGCTGTATTACTGGTGAAGAGAAACGGTCCGGTGAGCGTTGCCCAGCAGGGGGCGTTTTGAGTAGCGGTGAAGCCACTGTTTACAATCGCATCTTTTCGCACCAGGGCGACCTCGTTCTTGTGAGCGATGGTGACGTAGGCGTCCTTACCGGACGTGACCAGTCCGAACGGTTCATTGCCATTCACCGCTATACCGGCATCCGAAGGGATGCCCGCGACCAGCGTAGGATTCCCGCTGACCGCTCCGTCCGCAAGCAGTTCGAACGTCTCGATGACGTTGGATTTTTCACTGACGACGATCTGTTTGTCCAGAAAACCGACCTGGGCCGCGGAGCCATCCGCGACGAGCAGCGTCGAGACGCCATCGGGATTGGTATTTACAAAGTCGCCGAATATCGCGTGCGATTCAACCTTGGTAGCGCCGAGAATGTACAGATGGTTTTCACCGAAAGCGACGCTGACCGGGTTGGCGACCGTGGGAACCACCTGGGTGAGAGACAGGCCGTGATTCCCCACTTGAAAGATGGACACGGATTGCGAGCCAAAGTTCACGACCGCAACCAAGCCATCGCTGGTTTGAACGCCACCAGCGTTTCCCGTTGCGCCGCCCGCGCCTTTCGTGGACAATGTCTGGATCAGTTGGCCGCTGGGGCTGTACACCAGTAGCTGGTTCGCTGTGGCGTTGGACGCGGTGACCACCAAAGGACTCGCGGCCTGAACCGCAGTGGCCGCTCCGAGGAGCGGAACTAACAGGCTCGCCAAATGAACGCTCTTCATTCGAATTCTGGAAAGTATCAATGTGTTTCTCCTTAAAAAATTGACGGGCGCTGGGCACCTGGGCGTCATTATCCGATCGCTTAAGGGGACCCACTCGCCGTTGATACCGTCTTCGCTACCCGACGGAGAGAAGTTACGGTGGGTGTTTCAGAATGGTGAGCTTGAGGATAGAATGGAGATAGCGGTTCTTCCATGCTTGCCATCGATTCCCTGGTCGAAGAAATTACGGATCTCAAAGTGTCGCGGAAGGCTGTGATTCTGGCGCATCATTACCAGGACGCGGAGATTCAGGACCTTGCCGATGCCGTCGGCGATAGCCTGGAGCTGGCTCGGAAGGCTCAATCGTTTTCGGGGGACGTGATTGCGTTCTGCGGAGTGTGGTTTATGGCGGAAACGGCGAAGGTGCTGAATCCGGAGCGCATCGTTGTTGTGCCGGATCGCGATGCGGGATGCAGCCTGGTGGATAGTTGTCCAGTGGAACAGATCCGCGCGTTCAGGAAGCACCATCCTGAGTATGCGATCGTTTCGTACATCAATACTTCGGTCGAAGTGAAGGCTGAGAGCGATATTCTGTGCACATCGCGCAATGCGGTGAAGATCGTGAATTCGATTGCCGCGGAACGGCCGGTGTTGTTTCTGCCGGACATTAATCTGGGCAATTATGTTCGGGAGCAGACGGGCCGCCGGAACATGAAAATCTGGCAGGGCGCTTGCATTGTCCACGCAACGTTCGCGGCGCGGACGCTGACGGCGGCGAGAGTGGAGCATCCTTCGGCGCTGGTGGCGGCGCATCCGGAATGCCCGGGCGACGTTCTGGCGATGGCGGATTTTATCGGGTCCACGTCTGCGATCATCGATTGGTGCGTGCATCAGGACGCGCCGGAGTTTATCGTGATGACGGAAAGCGGGGTGGGGCATTCACTCGAAAGACTCGCGCCGGCGAAGAAGTTTTATTTCCTGCCGAATGAGAATTGCAATTGCAGCGAGTGTCCTTATATGCGAAGGAATACACTCGAAAAACTGCGCGATGCGTTGAAGAATTTTGCGCCGCGGGTGGAGTTGCCGCGGGAAATCATCGAGCGGGCGCGGTTGCCGATCGAGCGGATGCTGGCGGTTCAGTGACTCAGTTAATCGACACTTTCGGACGGATTCACGACAGTCTGCGCATCAGCGTCACGGACCGGTGCAATATCCGGTGCTTCTACTGCATGCCGGAGACGGCGGTGAAGTTTCAACCGCGGGAGCAACTGCTGAGCTTCGAGGAGATCGAACGGTTCGTATCGATCGCGGCGCGTCTGGGCGTCCGCAAATTGCGATTGACGGGCGGGGAGCCGCTGCTGCGCAAAAATATCTCGACGCTGATCCGGAAGCTGGCGGCGATCGAGGGCATCGAGGATCTGGCGCTGACGACCAACGGAGTGCTGCTGGGGCAACAGGCGCCCGAGTTATATGACGCGGGATTGCGGCGAATCAACGTGCATCTCGATACGCTCGACCGAGAGCGGTTCCAGCAGATTACGCGGCGGGACGACTTCGACCGGGTGATGGACGGGATTGAGACGGCCAGGCGGCTGGGGTTCGGGCCGATCAAGATCAACGTGGTGGCGGTGAAGAATCTGATGGAGCCGGATATTGTGCCGATGGCCCGGTTCGGGCGCGAGCGCGGCATTGAAATCCGCTATATCGAGTTCATGCCGCTCGATGCGCAGGGATTGTGGGAGCGAGGGCGGGTGCTGCTGGCGGACGATATGATCGCGATGCTGGAGCGCGAGATCGGACCGCTGGAACAAATTCCGGATCGCGATCCGCGCGCGCCGGCGACGGAATATCGTTTTGCGGACGGAATTGGACGGGTGGGTTTTATCGCGTCCGTCAGCCGGCCGTTTTGCCTGAACTGCAACCGGCTCCGAATCACCGCCGACGGACACCTGCGTTACTGTCTGTTCGCGGTGGAAGAAACGGATATTCGCGCGTTGATCCGGCGGAGCGCGCCAGACGAAGAGATTGCCGCGGCGATCGCGGGTTCGGTGCGCGCAAAATGGCTGGGGCATGAAATCAACACGTCGCGTTTCGTCGCGCCGCCGAGGCCTATGTATTCCATTGGCGGCTGATTTTCCTGGTAAAATCAAGGCTGCGTCTTGAAACATTTTTCTTACGGTCTGTTTCCGCTCCTTGTCGCGCTCACGCTGCTTAGGGTCCCGGCTCTGCATGCCCAATCCGGCCAAGCACCGGCGAAGCTCGCGGCAGATCAGGCGGGCTGCGTCGATTCCAAGTTTTTTCTCAAAGTACTGGAGTGCAGGATCGATAGCTGCGAAAAGAAAGACTCCGATCGTCGCGATATTCCGGTCGGCGAGGATGAGAAGGGCGAGCCGATTATCACCTCGATTGAGGGGAACAGCCGGTCCGTGATGTACGAATGCCGGGAGGGTACGACGCCGGCATCCATCATCGAGAAGGCGGCGGCGGCTCTGAAGGCCGGGGGGTTTGAAATTCCCTACAGATTTGCCGACGCCGAGGGGTCGCTCACGGCGCGGAAGGACGATGCCTGGGTTACGGTGGATGCCGCCTCAAGGTTTTATACGCTGACCGAGATCGCCGGGGTGGGGCCCGATTTCGATTCTGCAACCGATGCCGCCTCGATGTCCGACATGCTGGAGCGTTACGGTCACGTGCCGGTCTTCGGCATCCAATTCCTGGCGGGCCGGGCCGATTTGACGCCGGAGTCGAACTCCATTCTCGACGAGGTGTTGACGCTGTTGAACGATCATCCCACGTGGGGGCTTCGAGTGGAAGGGCATACCGATAGCACGGGATCGAAAATGGCCAACCTGACGTTGTCGTTCCGGCGCGCCTCGACGGTGGTGAACTGGCTGACCACCCGGGGGATCAAGCGCCTCCGGCTGGAAGCGCAGGGAATTGGCGATGTGCGTCCGATCGCGGATAACACGACAGAGGCCGGGCGGAACAGGAATCGCCGCATCGAGCTGGTGAAGACTTCGTCGCTGCCAGGGCAATAACGCTAAAATCAGGTTTGATCGATCCAGGTTCCGACAGTCCAGTTGCAAACACGACAGGTTTGATCGATATTCACAGCCATGTGCTGTACGGCCTGGACGACGGCGCGCAGACCCTTGAAGATTCGGTTGCCATGATACGTCTGGCGGCCGAACACGGCACTACGGACCTGGTGGCCACGCCGCACGCAAATCCAAAATACCGCTTCGATCCAGAAATCGTGAAAGAACGGCTGGCCGAGGTATCGGCGGCGTCGGGCAACGTGCTGCGGCTGCACTCAGGGTGCGATTTTCATCTGAGCTACGACAACATCCAGGATGCGATCGCCAATCCGGGAAAGTACACCATTAATCAGCATCGCTACCTGATGGTGGAGTTTTCAGACCTGCTGATCTTCAACAATACGGCGGAGATTTTTTCCCGGCTACAGGACGCGGGTATGATTCCGGTGATCACGCATCCGGAACGTAACGGCCTGCTGCGCCAGAGAGTCGATCCGATTGCCGAGTGGGTGGCTAGCGGCGCTTCGGTGCAGGTGACGGCGCAGAGCGTGCTGGGCGAATTCGGGCGGCGCGCGGCGGAGTTTGCGAACACGCTGCTCGACCGGCGGCTGGTGCATTTTCTAGCGAGCGACGGGCATGATTGCGAGCATCGACCTCCGCGGCTCGATCTGGCGTATGGGTGGGTCAAGGAGCGCTACGGCGAGCGGTGGGCGGAGACGCTCTGCATCACCAACCCCCGCGCGACCCTTACCGGAGAATCCTTAGAGCCGATGCAAGACCCTGATACCTCCGAGTCCCGCAAGTGGTATCAGATCTGGCGGTAGAATCCGCGCAAATTCACAGATCCACCTGAGACGAATCCCTCCTGCTGCGCACAAGGTTTCGTGCGCGTTCATCGTAAGAAAACTCGAGCCTGCTTGCTGTCGTCCTGTATCTCAGTCCTATCGATCTTTCCGGTCTTTCCGATCTTCCCAATGATGGGGGGCGGGGTCCTGGCTCAGGACTCCCAGTCGCGATCGCCTTCGGCCGAGCCATCGGTCACGGGGAATCTTCCGGCGCAAAAGATCGGGCCAAACGACTTGCTCTCCATTTCGGTTTATGGCGCGCCGGAACTGACAAGGACGGTGCGAGTGAGCGCCGAAGGATTCCTCCGGCTGCCGATGCTGAAGCAGAAAGTGGAAGCCAAAGGGCTGATGCCATCGGATCTGGAAGAAAAGATCGCGACGGCGCTGAGAGCCGAGGAGATTCTGGTGCAGCCGGTAGTGACCGTGAATATCGCCGAGTACCATAGCCGTCCAATCAGCGTTGCCGGAGCAGTGAAGTTTCCGCTGACGTTTCAAGCGCTGGGAAAGACCACTCTGCTGGAGGCGTTAACGCGGGCGCAAGGTCTTACGGTCGACGCGGGCACGGAAATTCTGGTGACCAGACCGCCTCTGACGTCCGGCGGAGCGCCACTGATCGAAAGAATTCCAGTAAAAGGGCTGATCGACGCGGCCGATCCGGCGTTGAACGTGATGCTGGAGGGGGGCGAAGAAGTACGGGTGCCGCAAATAGGGCGGATTTTCGTGGTCGGGAACGTCAAGCATCCGGGCGCGTTCAAAATCGAAGATGGCTTCGGTCTGACGGTATTGAAGGCATTGGCGATGGCGGAGGGACTGATGCCATTCTCGACGAAGCAGGTGTTCGTCTACCGTCATAGCGACAGCGCGTCGCCCCAGGCACAGCAGGAAGTCCCGATCGAACTCAGAAAAATCCTGGATCGCAAGCTGCCGGATGTAGCGCTGTCGGCAAACGACATTTTGTATATCCCGGACAACCGGTCGGCGAGAATGACGATGACCACCATCGATCGCGCCATTGGATTTGCCTCGTCCACGGCGTCGGGATTACTGATTTACAGTCATCCGTAACTTGAATACTTGCCAAGGAGATTTGATGCAGGACCAGGACAGGCTGCCGATGTTGGTCGAGATGGGACGCACGCCGGCTTACGCGCCGCCCGTCTATAACCCAGCCGATCAGGAACCCGAGGAAGCAAAACTTCCGCTTTCGCAATATCTCTGGGTTCTGAAGCGCTATCGCTGGCGTATCGGAGGGTTCGTCGCCGCTTCGGTGATCGGGACCATGATCATCTCCTCACGGCTGACCCCCATCTACGAGTCGACGGCGACGGTGGACGTCGACCGTCAGACGCCTGCCGGAGTGGTGGGACAGGATTCAGCGCGCATGTTCTTAAACGACTCGGATCAGTACCTGGCGACGCAAATCAAGCTGGTGCAGTCGGACTCGGTGCTGCGGCCGGTGGATCAGCGATTCAGGTTGCGGGAACTGGAGCATCAGCCGGAAGCGAGCTCGACGATTCCGCGAGCGGGCGATGCTCCGGTGACGCTCAAGCGGTTGAAAGTCACGCGGCCTCCCAATACTTACCTGCTGCTGATCAGCTACCGGTCGGAGGATCCGCAACTGGCGGCGGATGCGACGAACGCGATCGCGCAATCGTATCTGGAGCACACCTATAACATTCGCATTCGGAGCTCGGCGTCGCTCGCGACATTCATGGAAAAGCAAATCGATGAATTGCGGGCCAAGATGGAGCGGTCGAGCCAGGCGCTGATTGGGTTCGAGCGCGAATTGAACGTGATCAATCCGGAGGAGAAGACGAATATTCTCGCGGCTCGTTTACTGCAACTGAACACGGAATATACCAACGCCCAGGGGGACCGGCTGAAAAAGGAGGCGGCGAACGACTCGGTGAAGGGCGGCTCGATCGAAGCGGCTCTGGCGACCGCGCAGGGCGATAGTCTGCGTCGCCTCGTGGAACATATGAACGACGCGCGGGAGCACTTTGTCGAGGTGAAAACCCACTTCGGCGCCAATCACCCGGAGTATAAGAAGGCGGAGGCAAAGGTTAACGAGGTGCAATCGACGATTGAGTCGACCATCAAGGAGGTCGCCCAGAGAGTATCGATCGAATTCAAGGAAAGTGAGCGCCATGAAACCGCCGTGAAGCAGGCGGTGGCCGATGCGAAGGCGGATTTCGACCATGTCAACGCCCGCTCCTTCGAATATCAGGCGCTGAAGCGCGAAGCCGACGCCGACAAGCATCTTTATGAAGAACTGGTGCGCAAAATCAAAGAGGCGGGCATCAACGCAGGTTTCCAGAATAGCGCTATAAGGATCGCCGATCCCGCGCGGCCGGCGCTGAAGGCCGTGTTTCCAGACATAAAGCTGAACGTGCTTCTGGCCTTCCTCTTTTCGGCGCTGCTCGCGGTCGGGGCGGCGATGGTGACCGATCTTCTCGACAAGACCATCCGCGATCCCGAACAGGTTTCCCGTACCCTGCGAACGGAAGTGATCGGCAGTCTGCCGCTTATGAAGAACCGGCACGCGGCGGGTTCGCCTAATTTCAGGGCGGGCTTCAAAAACGGAATGGCGATTGAGGGCGAGCAGGATTTGACGGGTTTCCACGAATCGATCCGCACGCTGCGAAATTCCATTCTGCTGGGAAGCTTCGACCGGCAGTACCGTTCTCTGTTGATTACCAGCGCCGCGCCCGGCGAGGGCAAGACGACAACGGCCGCCAACCTGGCAACCGCGCACGCGGAGCAGGGCAAGCGGACCCTGTTGATCGATGGCGACCTCAGGCGGCCCAGCGTCCATCGCAACTTTAATCTTCCCAGCGTGGTCGGGTTGTCGAACGTACTGCTGGGTGAGATTCCGTGGCGGGACGCGGTGGTGAAGGTGGAGGGTTTGGAAGACCTCCACATTCTGGCCGCGGGACCGCCATCGCGGCGTGCCTCGGACCTGATCGGGAGGGGATTGGCGGAGTTGCTCGAAGAGGCTTCCTCAAACTACGACCTGGTGGTGCTCGACGCACCGCCTCTGCTCGGATTTGCGGAGCCGCTACAGATGGCGACGGCGGTCGACGGTGTCATTGTGGTCGCGCGCGCCGGCCAGACCAGCCGCAAAGCGGTCGCCATGGTGCTTGCCACGTTGAATCGACTGCGGGCGAAAGTGGTCGGACTGGTGCTCAATGAAGTCCACAAGGAATTGAGCGACAGCTATTATTACTACGGTTATTACCGCTCCTACTATGCCCCTAAAGAAGAGGCGCCGTCATGAGTGTATTCATGGGCATTCACGATGGCCATAACGCTTCGGTCGCGGTGCTGCGCGACGGGCGCATTGAACTGGCGCTGCAGGAAGAAAGACTGACGCGGATCAAGAATCAGGGCGACGCTCCGGTGGGAGCGGCAAAGCTGGCGTTTCAGATGTTGAATGGCGAGAGCACGCGGACGCGGGTGGGTCTCAGCGGCCTGTACATGAATTACAACCAGTGGCAGAGGGAGGCGATCCTGCGCGATTACGAACGGTCGGCGGACCTCCTGAGCCGATGGAAGCAGCCGTTCAAGGGGACCTTCGTCGATCGGGCGTACCAAAAGCGCAAGGCGGATCAGAGAGTCGAGGCACTGTCGGAGATTGGCGTCCCGAACGACCGGGTCGAGGCGGTGGAGCACCATCTGGCGCATGCTTCGGCGGCGTACCACACGGCTCCGTGGCCGGATGAAAAGGTTCTCGTTTTGACGTGCGATGGCTCGGGGGATCGGTTGTCGGCGACCGTGAGCATCGGCGAGCACGGAGCGCTTTCAAGAATCGCAACGGTGTCCGAACACGATTCGATCGGACGGCTCTATGCGCTGGTGACGCGAATTCTGGGGATGGCTCCTATGGAGCACGAGTATAAAGTCATGGGGCTTGCGCCCTACGTTTCCGCGGGCACCCGGGTGGAAACCGCGGCGCACGATTTCCTGAGTCTGTTCGAGTTCCGCTCCGACGGCCTTTCTTGGGAACGGCGCGCGGGCGTCCCTTCGATGTACGCGGCTTATGAGTTTCTCAAAAAAGCGCTGGCCGGTAAGCGATTCGACATCATTGCCGCGGGCGCACAGAAGTTCATCGAAGACATGCTGGTGAAGTGGGTCAGGAGCGCCGTGCGCGAAACCGGGATCCACAGGATTGCCTGCGCCGGCGGTGTGTTTATGAACGTGAAGGCGAATTTGGCGCTGCTCGAAATTCCCGAGGTCGAGGATATGTACGTATTCCCCTCCTGCGGGGACGAGTCGAACAGCATCGGTGCGGCTTGCCATCTGGCGGCTCGCGCCGGCGATCGCATGCAGCCGCTCGGTGCGCTCTATTTCGGCGAACCGATCACCGACGGGGAAGCGCAAGTGGCCCTCGAAGCAGCCTCGAACCGGAAGCTTCGGTTTCGATGGGAGCGCGATATCGAGCGCCTCGCGGCGGAAAAACTCGCCGAGGGAAAAATCGTCGCCCGGGCGAAGGGTGCTGTGGAGTTTGGCGCCAGAGCGCTGGGGAACCGCTCCATTTTAGCTCGCGCCGACTCCCCGACGGCGGTACGCGCCATCAATGAAATGATCAAGAATCGCGACTTCTGGATGCCGTTCGCGCCGTCGGTGCTGGCCAGCCGGGCAAACGACTACTACGTGAAACCGAGGCCCGTTTCGTCACCCTACATGATGTTCGCCTTTCGCTCGCGGCCTGAAAAGCGCGCGTCGTTCGCTGCCGCGCAGCACCCCTATGATTTCACCACGCGGCCGCACGAGGTCTTTGAGGATCACAATGCCGGCTACTACCGGCTACTCAAAGAATTTGAATCGCGAACAGGCGAAGGGATTCTGCTCAATACCTCGTTCAACCTGCACGGCGAGCCGATCGTTTACCAGGCGCGCGATGCGGTCGATGTTTTTCTCCGAAGCGGGCTCAACCACATGGCGCTGGGCAACTGGTGGGTTGAAAAAACGTGACGGAAAAAACGTGACGGAAAAGACATGAAGGAAAAGACATGACGACCGCCGTTGAGCCGGCGCGAGCGCAGGAGCCATTCTGGCGGCCGATGGTCGCGGCGATCGGCAAGACCGCCAGCGGTTCGATGGCCAGCGGCCTGTTGAGCGCGCTGGCGACGAAGGTCGTCGCCTCACTGCTGGGGCCGGGTTCGGTTGCTCTGCTGCAAACCCTGCAGCAATTGCGCGACGGCGCCCTGGCCGCGGCGACGGCCACGGGCAAAACGGCCCTGGTGCAGGGCGCGAGCGCGTTCGAAGGCAGCGAGCGCCGCGAGTATCTGCGCGCTGTTGCGCTGGTATTCGCCGGTGGGACGTTGCTGGTAGCGGCCGCAATGTTCGCGGCTCCCGGTCAAATCGTCCGCTGGAGCCGCCTTCCGGCGGCGAGCGAGCCACTGCTGCCGTGGCTTGCGGTAACGGTCGCCCTGCTCAGCGTGTTCGTGTTCTTGACGGCGATTCTAAACGCGCTCGGAGAGATCGGAAAGCTGGCGTTGTTGCAGCTGGCATCGCCGCTGGTTTCGGCGATGGTGGCTTGGCCCGTGGCGCTGGCGGTGCGCGCGGGACATCCTGTGGCGATGGCCGTTTTTCTGATGATTCCGGCTGCTGCGACGGTCGTGGCGGCGGCGATCGCGCTCGGACGCCATCGTGAACAAGTCCGGGAGTGGTTTAGAGGGCCGGGCCGATGGTGGACCGTGGGGGCATCCCGGCACTTCCTTTCGATCTCCGGAGCGATGCTGGCCAGCGGGTTAGTGGCGACGACGGTGCTGCTGGCGGTGCGCGGATTTATTACCCGTCAGGAAAGCCTGACGATGACCGGCCAGTTCGACGCGGCATGGAACATCAGCATGAATCAGGTGACGCTGATCCTCGGCTCCGTGCAGACCTACTATCTGCCAACACTCGCGGCGGCAAGGACCGCGGGGGAGCGACGGCGGCGAATCCGCGGCATGTTGATGGTGGCGACGCTGGCAACGGTGCCGGCAACGGTCGCGCTCGCGGCGCTGAAACCGCTGGTGGTCAGCGCTCTTTACTCGCATGCATTCGCCGCGTCGCCAGGTTTTCTGCGCTGGACGCTGCCCGGCGATTATCTGAAAGTGAGCGCCTGGGTCCTGGCGGCGCCCATGCTGGCCACGCGGGAGGTGGGAGCTTTCCTGACGCTCGATCTCGTGACCCAGGCGATATTTTTCGGCTCGGCGATCGTCCTTGCGCGGATCGTCTCGCCGGCCGAAGGCGCGGCGATCGGGTTTCTGGCCTCCTACGCCGTCTACTTCGCTCTGTGCTATGCCTACGCCCGGTCCCGGTACGGATTCCGTTTCAGCACGGCTGGTTTGATGGCATGGCTGACGGGGCTGATCCTGGTCATGGGCGCGTCGGCAAGCGCCTGGGGAGATACCGCCGTACATGTGACAAGAGCCGCGGCTTGGATCCTTCTCTCCCTGGGTTTTTCCGTGGGATTCGCGTTTTATATAAGGAGGCGGGAGGCATGATGGTTTCCCGCACCGGTCCCGGGAAGGTGAGTCCTCTTTAACTATGTGTGGCATCGCGGGAGTCATCGGAGATCGTCGCGCGGCGGAGCTGGTGCGCGGCATGGTCCAGGTACAACGTCATCGCGGACCGGATGGGGAGGGATTCTTCACCGATCCTTCGGGCGACGTTGCGCTGGGGCACCGGCGCCTGGCAATTTTCGATTTGAGCGCCGCCGGCGCGCAGCCCATGACGTCGGCGGACGGCCGTTGGACGATCGTCCTCAATGGGGAGCTTTTCAACTACGTGGAGTTGCGTCAGGAATTGGAAGGCCCTTTCCAAACGGCAACGGACACCGAGGTGCTCCTGCGCGCCTGCGTGGAATGGGGAATGGAGAGGACGCTCGACCGCTCGATAGGTATGTTTGCGTTCGCTTTATGGGATGCGCGGGAGCGCGAGTTGACGCTCGCGCGGGACCGCGTCGGCGAAAAGCCGCTGGTTTATTTTCACCAGGGAGGCATGCTCGCGTTCGCGAGCGAGCTGAAAGCATTGGCTCCTTTTCACGACCGCCGGCTGGACTCGCAGGCGCTGGATGCCTATCTGGCGCTGGGCTATATTCCCGCCCCCCTTGCGATCTTTCGCGGATGCAGAAAACTGGAGCCGGGTTGCTTGCTGCGGTTCAAAGACGGAGGGGCCGAGGTACGGCGCTGGTGGTATCCGGAGAACGCGTCTGGCAGGGAGCCGGGCGCCGAGCGGACACGGGCCGAACGCGTGGCACGATTGCGGTCGTTGGTGGCCGACGCGGTCCGTCTGCGGCTGCGGGCCGACGTACCGGTCGCCATTTTCTTGAGCGGCGGCGTCGATTCCTCGGTGATCGCGGCGGAGTGCGCGCGGCAAGGATCGAGGATCGCAGCATTTACCGCGGATTTTGGCGGCGGGCATCCCGACGTACCACACGCCGGCCGGGTGGCGGAGCATCTCGGCTTGCGCCATGAAGTATTGCGGATCGAGGCTAAGCAAGAGGTGGCGGGCGGTTTCGGGCAACTGTTTTGGCACTATGACGAGCCATTTGCCGATAGCTCGTCGATTCCGTCCTTCGCTCTCGCGCGGGCCTTGCGCGGGCGGTACAGAGTCGTTCTGAACGGGGAAGGGGGCGACGAGGCATTCGGCGGCTATCGCCATTACGAGCACATCGCGGCCAAGCAGGCGCTCAAAGCGGCGGCCGCCGCGATTGGATTCGCCGATGGTGCGACTAATGTCTATGTCGAGTCGAAAACAACGTTTCGGGAGGGCGAGAGAACCCGGCTCATGAACGGCGGTTCGAATGGAAATTCACTTTCCTGGCTGCTGCAACGCGGCCAGTACCTGGCGCCTCCCGGTCGGGGAACTCTCAAACGCGCCATGTGGTCCGACCGCCAACTCTATTTGCCGAACAACCTCACGTTTAAAGTGGATATCGCACTCGCCGGGAACGCGATTGAGGGCCGGGGACCGTTTCTCGATCACCGTCTGCTCGAATGGACCCAGTCTCTCGCGGAAGAAGAACTGGTGAACGGGCGCGAAAAGAAGGTTCTTCTGCGGGCCGCCTATCAAGATGATTTGCCCGCGAATGTATTGTGCCGGACCAAGCAGGGCTTTGGCGCGCCGATCGAGCAGTGGCTCGAAGGGCCTTTGCGGGAATGGGTGCGCGACGTGACGCCGAGCCCTCTGCTCGAACGCGGTCCGCAGAAGCATCTCAAAGGGCAGCAGCTGTGGACCATGGCCGCCTTCGCCGGGTGGGCCCGTGAATGGAGGGCGACATGGTAAATCCGGTCGTGACCGTTCTGATGTCGGTATACGATCCGCCGCTCGACATGCTCCACAAGGCGGTCGCCTCGGTGCTGGGGCAGACATTCGTGGACTTCGAGTTTCTCATTCTCAATGACGGGAGCCGGGACGAAGGCGTGCGCGCGCAGTTGGATTCCTGGGCGTCCAAAGACAGGCGCGTGCGCCTCTTTCATGAGCCGCATCGCGGTGTGCCGGGCACCAGCAATCGCGGGCTGGAGTTGGCCAGGGGCAAGTATATCGCGCGTCAGGATGCCGACGATTGGAGCGAGCCTCACAGGCTTCAGCGCCAGGCCGCCTTTCTTGAAAGTCATCCGAAGATCGCTCTGGCCGGCGCCGATGCATATTCACACCTGGCGGATGGGACACCTCTCTGGCGTCTGCGGCTGCCCCATAGCTCCGCCGAACTCTCGCGCGCGCTGTGGCGAGGGAACCCGTTCGTCCACGGCTCGACCATGTTCCGCCGCGAGCAGGCCCTCCATATTGGAGGCTACCGCGAACAGCTTCCGTGCGCGTCGGATTACGACTTCCTGTGGCGCCTGACGGATGCGGGAGGGGCCATGAGTGTGAACGAAGTCCTCTATCACTACCGGTACACCAGCGGATCGATCAGTGCCCGGAGGGCCGCGGATCAAGCGTGTGTCCATCGGGCAGCGCAGGTGCTGGCTGCCACCAGGCGCAGAGGAGAACCAGAGGATATTCCGGCGGCCCTCAAGGTGGCCGCCGGTCAGATCGCATCCGTTGTGTTTCGGGCCGCCCTCAAGCAAGCCGATCACTTCATGCTGGCGGGGAATTTTCGCGGCGCTCGACGAGCCTATCTGCGCTTGTTGCAGTCGCGTCCGTGGAGCGGGCTCGCGTGGGCTAAATTGGTCCGGCTGGCGGTGTTTCGGGCGATTCCTCCCGCCCGGGAAGGCTGCTTCCGATGAGCTTGCCCGCGATGATTTCAGTGCGCCCGCAGCCGCACGCACCTGCGTCGACCCCGCGCGTGTTGTTCGTGATTCCAGGCGATGGGCAAGGCAGTTCCATGATCTTCGTGCGCCGGCAAGCCCATAGTCTGGCTGCCGAGGGCATACAGGCGAATCTCTTTTATCTCGCGTCGCGCACTTCGCCCAGGCATCTGTTCGCCGAATTTTGGCGTTTTCGATCGGAGGTGGCGAAGCTCCGTCCCACCGTCATTCATGCGCATTTTGGCACGATGACCGCACTGTTTTCGGCAGTGGCAGCCGGTTCACTGCCGCTGGTGATTACCTATCGCGGCAGCGATCTCAATCGACCGCCCCCTTCCTATCGTTGGCAGGCCAAAGTGCGGGCGGCATTGGGCCGTCTGTTTTCCCAATTGGCTGCTCTCCGGGCACAGCGGATCGTCTGCGTCAGCCGCCAGCTCCGCAATCGCCTGTGGTGGAGGCGCGGATTGGTGACGATTCTGCCCACCGGAGTCGATCCCGAGGTATTCCGTCCGGAGCCTCGTGCTCTTGCCCGCAGGCGGCTCGGATGGAGCGATGCCGGGAGAGTGGTGCTCTTCAATGCCGGGTACGACGCAAGGGTGAAGCGCCTCGATCTGGCGATGGCCGCCGTCGAGTGCGCACGCCGCGATCTGACCGCGGTACGCCTGGAAATTCTCGATGGAAGCGTTCGCCCGGCACTGATTCCAGACCTGATGAACGCCGCCGATTGCCTGTTGCTGACCAGTGTTTCCGAAGGCTCGCCGACGGTGGTGCAGGAAGCGCTGGCCTGCGATCTTCCGGTCGTGAGCGTCGAAGTGGGAGATGTGACCGAGCGTCTGCGGGGAGTCCGCGAATCCACGGTCTCCGCCTGCGATGCCGCGGCGCTCGGACGCGCGTTGGTGAAGATGCTCGAACCACCGCGGCGTAGCAACGGCAGGTCAAAAATCGCGGAGTTCTCTTCGCGCCGCATTGCCGCGGACTTAACGGAAATCTACAGGAGGCTGGCGGGAGCATAAATGGAATTTTTTTCGATGCTCGGGGTGGTGACTGTAGTGATTGTGGTGCTGACGCTGGTGCTCTACCGGAAAAGGAGGGACGTGGGTTTTCTGGTGGGCATGACAGCCCTGTACTACTGGACGCTTTACGGGGCCTGGTACATCGTCATCGACAAGATGGGAGGGATCAGCGGGAAGCACTATCAGTATTTGGAGTACAAACTCTTTCCCATTGCGCTGGACGGCGATTACATGTTGACGCTGGCGCTGTATTCCGGCTTCATCGTCCTCATCCAACTCACGCTGCTCGCGACTCTTTCGCGCGACCGGCGCTTGGAGATTCCTCGCCTGGTGATGCGACATGAGCCGATTCTGATCATTGCGGCTCTGGCCGGCCTCGCCAGCCTCTACATCATCAAGGACAAACTCAGTGAGGCCTGGGCCCTGAATACCTCCGCCTACATCTACACGCGCAGCCAAACCGATGAGTGGTTCACGCTGCATCAGGTGCTGAACCGGGTGGCGATGCTGCCGTCGGCCATCGGCTTCGCGACGCTCGCCGCCGGAGACCGGTCGCGCTTCTTCGTCAATGTCGTCCGCCGTTACACCTGGGCCGGTTATATCGCGCTATTTGCCGGCATGGGCGTATTTACGTTCGTGCTCGGCAATAAGAATGAAGGGTTCACGGCGCTGCTCACCGGCGTTTTGGCCTATCTGGCTTCGGTGCGAAGGCCGAGTTTTCTTAAAACCGGTCTGCTCATGATGGGAGGAATGTGGTTCCTCTACGCGGTCGACTTTTTCCGGGGGACCCCCATTTCCGAGATGCGGGAGGCGGTCAATCAACGCATCGAGGAGGCGACCGAAGTGGCTTCCTTCGTCACCTCCAGTAACGAAGCGTACGCGGCGCATTTTTCGATGTACGGCGTCCTCTCGACCGGGGCGGAGCCGCGCTTTGGCTACAGCCTCTACTCGCTCGCCTGTTCGGTGATTCCGCGCGTCCTCTGGCCGGACCGTCCCACCGATATTTACGACTACTATGCCGACAGCGTGGGCGCGATCCGAAACCAGGGCTATTCGGTGCACCACGCGACCGGTTGGTATCTCAATTTCGGTTATACCGGCGTGGCTCTCGGGGCGTTGGTGATGGGTCTCGCGTGGGCCTACTGCCTCAATGCGCACCAGCGCATCCGTCCGGACTCGGGTCTGGCATTCCGTTTGTTCGCCACCATCGCGCCCTGGGTATTCGTGGCCTGTCTGCCGCCGCTGATCCGCGCCGGCCCGGAGGGATATAAGGGATTCATCGTCGAGGGACTCATGATTCCCATGGCCACTCTAGCCTTCGCCTGCCGCCCCAGGAAGGCGGCCGCAAAACTTGCCTGGAACGCCCGCGCTGGATGGGTCGTCGCGGGGGCGAAATGAAGCCTTTCGTTTCCGTCATCGTTCCCTGCCGCAACGAGGCGGCGTTCATTGAACGATGCCTTAGCTCGATTTTAGAGAGTGACTATCCCCCCGCCCGTATGGAGATCGTCGTCGCCGACGGCATGAGCGTCGACGGTACCCGACTTCTGCTCGATGTTCTCGTCGCGCGCGAACCGCGGCTTCGCGTGATCGACAATCTCGAGCGCATTACGCCCGCGGGCCTCAACCGCGCGATCGCCGCTTCACAGGGCGAGATCTTGCTCCGCTTCGACGGTCATGCCGTGATGCCGCGCGATTATCTGCCGCGGTGCGTCGAACTCCTGGAGTCCTCGCGCGCGGACAATGCCGGAGGGTCCATCCGCACCGTCGCTCAAAGTGGTGGACTCTTTTCCGGACCCATCGCCGCCGCGCTTGGCAGCCGCCTCGGCGTGGGCGATTCCGCTTTTCGCACGTCCTCCGGCGATGCCGGTCCGCGCCCCGCCGACACCGTCTTTGGAGGCTGCTGGCGGCGCGAGCTTTTTTCGCGTATCGGCGGGTTTAACGAGCGTCTCCCGCGCGGCCAGGATCTGGAGTTCAATCTGCGTCTGCGGCGCGCCGGCGGGACCATCGTGCTCGACCCGTCTATTGTCTGCGACTACTACGCGCGCGCCGGCCTCGCCTCTTTCTGGAAGCATAATTTCTCGAATGGCGCCTGGGCGGTGCTCCCGTTCGCCCTCAGCGACATCATTCCCGTTCGGCTGAGGCATCTCATTCCCCTGGCATTTGTCACGACGCTGGCAAGCTCGCTGTTGCTGCCGTTTCCGTGGTCGATCGCCATTGCAACAGCGTACGCGGCGATCAACCTGGGAGCATCGGCTTCTGAGGCTCTCGCCCGGCGCCGCCCCCTTTATCTGGCGCTGATGCCGGTGGCCTTCGCCAGTCTCCACCTGGCCTACGGCCTCGGCAGCGCCTGGGGTTGTCTGAAACTCGCCGCGAATAAGCTGGCCGTATTAAGAGGAACCCATGCAAGCGACGAAATTGAAACCTGATTTTTCGACCGTGACCGAGCAGCCGGAACAAGGCGCGACCCGCCTGCAGCTGGCCATGCTCCGAACCCGTTACGCCTGGGCAGCCGGACACGCCGCCGGTAAGGACGTGGCCGAGATCGCCTGCGGAGCCGGTCTTGGGCTCGGCTGGATCGCGCGCATGGCGCGGTCGGTCGAAGCGGGGGATCTGGACGCCGCCAACTGCCGCGTGGCGATTCAAACCTATGCCGGCCGCGCGAAGATTAACATCCGACCCATGGACGCGCTCTGCCTGCCGTTTCCCGGCGCCTCCCTCGACCTGCTCTTGCTGTTTGAAGCCATCTATTATCTGTCCGACGCCGGCGCCTTTTTCGACGAGGCAAAACGCGTGCTTCGCCCCGGAGGGACTCTGCTCATCTCAACGGTGAACCGCGAATGGTCCGGCTTCAACCCCAGCCCTTTTCATACCCGCTACTTCTCGGCTTCCGAAATGAAGGACGCGCTCGCGCGGTCAGGCTTCGCGGCCAATCTCAAAGTGGGGTTTGCCGAGCGCCGCGGCATTCTCGATTCGCTGGTGCGAAAAATTCGCCGGGCGGCCGTCGCGGCGCGCTTGATCCCCCCTACCATGGCCGGTAAAGCGTTCCTAAAACGCCTGTTTTACGGATCGCTTGAACAAATCCCCCGCGAGCTCAAACCGGGCGCGGTCACAGAACCGCTCCACCCTATCCATCCCGAAATGAACCTGGGCCTCTACCGGACGCTCTACGCGGAGGCTCGCAGGCTGAAATGACGCCAACCCTCCGCCGTTCCATCCCCTTCTTCGACTATCCTCATTTGTTCGCTGCCGAGGAAGAGATGCTGGTCGCCATTGTGCGCGACGTCGGCCGCCGGGGCGCGTTTATCCTGCAACAGGATCTGGCGCGATTTGAGGAAAGCCTGGCGCGGTTTCTCGGCGCCCGGCACGCACTCGGCGTGGGCAACGCCACCGATGGATTGATCATCGCTCTGCGCGCCTCCGGCATCGCCGCCGGCGATCACGTCATTTTCAGCTCCCACACCATGATCGCCACCGCCGCCGCCATCCACTTTGCCGGAGCCGTTCCCGTCCCCGTTGAATGCGGCCCGGATCATCTGATCGATCCCCAGGCGGTTTCGGACGCCGTCACTCCGCGCACCCGCGCCATCCTGCCCACTCACCTCAACGGGCGCACGGCCGACATGGCCGCCCTTCAGAGGATTGCCGACAAGAACGGCTTAGCCGTCATTGAAGATGCCGCCCAGGCTCTGGGGTCGCGGTTCCGGGGGCAATGCGCGGGAACCTTCGGCGCGGCCGCGGCCATCAGCTTTTTCCCGGCGAAGGTTCTGGGATGCTTGGGCGACGGAGGCGCCGTCGTCTCAAATGACGATTTGGTGCACGACCGTATGCTCCAGCTGCACGACCACGGCCGCCGCCCCGACGGCGAAATCGTGAGCTGGGGCTTCAATTCCCGGCTCGACAATCTGCAGGCCGCCATTCTCGACGCTCGCTTGAAAAACTTCGCGGCGGTGATCGAGCGCCGCCGGGCCATCGCCCGCCTCTACCGCTCGCGGCTTCACGGACTGGAAGAACTAAAGCTCCCGCCCGGGCCGGATGGCGACGCCGAACATTTCGATATTTATCAGAACTATGAAATCGAGGCGATGCGGCGAGACGGGTTGCAGGCGCACTTGAAGGCGGGCGGAATTGGAACGCTGGTCCAGTGGGGAGGTAAGGCTGTCCATCAATGGGATAAGCTCGGCTTCACCGAAAAGCTGCCGTTTACTGAGAAATTGTTCGAGCGAATGCTACTGCTTCCATTGAATATGTCGCTGAGTGACGACGACGTAAACGTGGTCTGCGACGCGATCTACGCGTTTTACCGCGGTTGACCGTCCGGATGTGGGGCAGGATGGCATCCTGCGCGCCGATTGCCAATCGGCGCTCTTGCGGGGCGGCCAATTTGGCGGCAGCCGCCTCTCGAGGCGGCTCTTTGCCTCGATGTTGCAATCGAACGATGTTGCAATCGAACGAGCCACGACCGCGGGGAGCGGAGTTTGCAGAAGGAGGAAACATGACGGAACGCCCGCCGCTCGAACAGTGGCTGCTCCATCAATGGACCGCCATGCTCCGCATCCGCCGCGCCGAAGAGGCAATCGCGACCCTGATCGAGAGCGGAGAAGCACGGTGTCCCTGTCATCTTTATATTGGGCAGGAGGCGATTGCCACTGGCGTTTGCGCCGCCCTGGAGCGTACCGATACGGTGTGGGGCGGCCATCGTTCTCACGGGCACTATCTGGCCAAAGGCGGATCGCTCGTTTCCATGTTCGCCGAAATTCTTGGGAAAGCGATCGGCTGCTCCGGAGGCCGCGGAGGATCGATGCATCTTCTCGCCCCGGAACAGGGGATTCTGGGAACGGTTCCCATCGTCGCCGGCACCGTCCCTTTGGCCACCGGAGCCGGAATGGCGTACAGGATGCGCAAGGAACCCCGAGTCGCCGTGGCCTTCTTCGGCGACGGCACCCTCGAGGAAGGGCACGTCCACGAATCCATGAATCTGGCGGCCCTCTACAAGCTCCCCGTCATTTTCCTCTGCGAGAACAATCTCTATGCGAGCCACATGCACTGGAGTGAGCGCAGGGTCTCGGACAATCTCGACCGGGCCGGCGAGTTTCACTCCATCCCCGGATCGAGAATCGACGGCAACGATGTCGAAGCGGTGTTCCAGGCAGCCTCCGCCGCCGTGGAACGAGCCAGGTCGGGCCTCGGGCCGTCATTTCTCGAATGCCGGACCTTTCGCTGGCGCGGCCATGTCGGCGCCAGTTCCGATATCGACGTCGGCGTGCAGCGGCGCGGAGAGCTCTCGGAATGGATCTTGAAGGACCCGATTCGACGGGTCGAAGCGCGGCTCGGCGAATGTGGAATTTGCGACTTGGACGAATCGGAAGTCGCCGGCGAGATTCAGAGCGCGTTACTCAAAGCCCGCGCGGCTCCCCTGCCTCCCGCCGCTCGCGTCTTCGACCATGTTTTTGCCGATCGCGAGGAGGAGAGAGTCGCATGCGCCTCTTGAACTACGCGCAGGCCATCCGTGAAGCGCACGCCCAAATTCTTGAAAGCGACCCCCGGGCCTTCGTCATCGGGCAGGGCTTATGGAGCCCCTGGTATGCCGGCGCGAGCCTCGAAGGGCTGGACCGGGAATTTTCCCGCGACCGCATCGTAGATTCGCCCGTCTCTGAAAACGCCACCACCGGACTCGCCGTCGGCGCGGCGCTGACCGGAATGCGGCCCATCGTGTTTCACCCGCGCATGGATTTCATGCTGCTCGCCGTCGATCCCATCGTCAATCAGGCGGCCAACTGGTCGTATCTTTTTCAGGGGCGCATCGGCGTCCCGCTCGTGATCCGCGCGGTCATCAACCGGGGAGGGGAGCAGGGCGCGCAACATTCCCAGGCCCTGCACTCCACGTTCATGCACGTTCCCGGCTTGAAAGTGGTCATGCCCTCCACCGCCTATGACGCCAAGGGTCTTCTCATCGCCGCCCTCGACGATCCCAACCCGGTGCTCTATATCGACGACCGTTGCCTCTATGGCCAGAGCGATCCTGTACCCCGGGAGATGTTCCGCGTTTCCATCGGGAAAGCCGCTCTGCGCCGCTCCGGACGCGACGTGACGCTGGTCGGGATCTCTTCCATGGCTGTCGAATGTCTGAAGGCCTCGGAAATGCTCTCCCAGGAAAATATCGACGCCGAAGTCATCGACTTGCGCAGCCTCAAACCGTGGGACTCGGAAAAAGTGTTCGAGAGCGTTCGAAAAACCGGGCATGCCATTGTGGCCGATCCCGGCTGGAGGACGGCGGGAGCCTCCGCCGAAATCGCAGCGGCGATTTGTGAAGCGGCGTTTCACGATCTCCGCGAGCCCGTCGAACGCGTCACGCTACCCGATTGTCCCGCGCCCACCAGCCGGTCTGAAGAATCGGCGTATTATCCCGGCGCGCCAGAAATTTGCGCCGCCGTGCGAAAGACGCTGCACCGCGGGACCGCCCAGGAGGCCGCCGCATGAAGATGCCGGCAGGTGGCGAAATATCGCGAAAAACAGGGACTGACCACTCTGTCCCAAGGCGCGCGCTGTCCCTCGCGAAGCCACTCCACTCCGCGGCGCCGCGTGGACAGAGCGGTCTGTCCCTGCTTTTCGCCCCTACGCTCACCCCTTGTTTTCACTCGCGTTTTGAATTCCCGCTTGGCCGCGCCGCCGAACCGCCATGCGCAAGCATGCGGACCGACGCCGCACACAGTACCTGCCGAGCCGCGACCACAGGGAGCGGTGGCGCAGCGCCATGCCTTATCGAAGAACCTGCGAGCACCCGACTATGAAACGAACCTTCGATCTTCTTGCCGCCCTGCTCGCCCTCGCCCTGCTGGCCCCGCTGCTGGCCGCGATCGCCATCGCCATCTGGCTCGAAGACCGCCGATCCCCCTTCTTCTTCGCCCGCCGTGTAGCCCGGGGCGGAGGCGATTTTCGCATGGTCAAGTTCCGCACCATGATTCCGGACGCCTGGAAGTCGGGCGTCAACTCGACCGCCTCCGGGGACACGCGTATCACCCGCACCGGAAAATGGCTTCGCCAGCGCAAGCTCGATGAGCTGCCGCAGTTGTGGAACGTGCTCCTGGGCGACATGGCTCTCGTGGGACCAAGGCCGCAGGTCCGCGCCGACGTCAGCCTCTATACCGTCGACGAGCTCCGCATGCTCGAAGCGCGGCCGGGCATCACCGATCTGGCCTCCATCGTCTTCTCCGACGAAGGCGAAATTCTCGAAGGAAGCGCCGATCCCGACCTCCTTTATAACCAGATGATCCGCCCGTGGAAAAGCAGACTCATCTTGCTTTATCTCGAACATCAATCCTTCTTGAGCGACCTCCGGATTCTTTGGCTGACGGCGCTCGCTCTCGCTTCGCGTCCGCGCGCGTTACGCTCGTTGACCCTGCTCGTCGAATCCTTCGGCGCGACTGAAAAACTCAGAACAATCGCCAGCCGCATATTCCCTCTCGAGCCTTGGCCGCCGCCTGGCTCGAACGAAATCGTGAAGCAATATGCACCTGCTGCGCAGGAGGCTGCCGCTCGCGCATGAAGGCATTCCTGCTCAAACACCGGCGCCTGGTATCGGAGGCATTGCAGGTGGCGCTTGCCGCGGCCGCGCTCGGGGCTGCATTTCTGCTGCGCTTCGAGTTCACGGTCGATCGCGAGTATTTGACCATGCTCACCCAGTCGTTGCCTTTGCTGCTGCTGGTGAAGTTTCCGGTGTTTCGGGCTTTCGGACTGCGGGATCTCGCATGGCGCTACCTTGGCTTTCAGGATCTGGCCCGCATCGCCGCGGCCAATCTCGTTGCCTCGGCCGCCGCAACCATCGTGATTCGGATCGCCGTCGGCTCCGCGTTCCCCCGCTCCATTCATATTCTCGACCTGCTGCTCTGTTTGACGCTGATGGTCGCCGCTCGCGCACTGGCCCGGGTGACGTTTGAAACCCATCGGCCTTCGGGTGCCCGGCGCATCCTGATTTACGGCGCCGGAAACGCCGGAGTCACCGTGCTTTCGGAAATCCGCGCCCATCCGGAGCTGGGCTACGAGGTCGCGGGATTTCTCGACGACGATCCTCAAAAACGCGATCTGCGCTTGAACGGCGCCCGCGTGCTGGGCGACCGCGGGACGCTGGCCGACGTCGCCCGGAAGCATCATGTCGAAGAGGTCCTCATCGCTCTCCCCAATGCGACCGGTTCCGAGCTTACGGCAATTCTCGAGCAATGCCGCGCCGCGCCCGTCGCCGCCAAGCGCGTCCCCGCGCTTGCCGAGTTAATGGATCACAAAGTGCTGGTCGATCAGATCCGCGATGTGCGCCTCGAAGATCTGCTGGGCCGCGCTCCCGTGCGGCTGGAACAGGCTCTCCTTCGCGAGCAACTGGGCGGACGGGTCATTGTGGTGACCGGCGCCGGCGGATCGATCGGCAGCGAGCTGTGCCGCCAGATCGCGCGTTATGGGCCGCGTGCCCTGGTGGGCTTCGACAACGCCGAGACGGCGCTCTATCAGATCGATCAGGAATTGCACGAGGAATTTCCGGACCTCCCGTTTTATCCCGAGATCGGCAGCATCCAGAACCGCAAACGGCTCGACGAAGTATTTCGCGACCACCGTCCAAACTCGGTCTATCACGCGGCCGCCTACAAACATGTGCCGATGATGGAGGCTCATCTGTTTGAAGCGGTCGAGAACAACGTCTTCGGCACCCGTAATGTAGTCCGCGCCGCGATGGCTTCAGGCGTCGAAGATTTCGTGCTCGTCAGTTCCGATAAAGCCGTTCGTTCCACCAACGTAATGGGAGCAACCAAGCGGCTGGCGGAGCTGATTTGTTCCGCGGCGGGGCCCAAATTCCGCGCGGTTCGGTTTGGCAACGTGCTGGGGTCGAACGGCAGTGTGATTCCGCTGTTCAAACGTCAGATCGCCGCGGGAGGGCCGGTGACCGTGACGCATCCCGAAATCCGGCGTTTTTTCATGACGATAGCGGAAGCAGCGGAGCTTGTTTTGCAAGCCTCGGCGATGGGGGAGGGAGGGGAAATTTTCGTGCTCGATATGGGCGAACCCGTGCGAATCCAGGATCTTGCCCGTAACCTGATTCTGCTCAGCGGCTTGAAGCCGGATGTCGACATCCGCATCGAGTTTTCGGGAATCCGGCCGGGCGAGAAACTGTACGAAGAACTCAGCGGGATTGAAGAAGATACCGTTGCCACCACACATGCGAAGATTCGCATTTTTACCGGGCGAGGAGCTTCGCTCGAAACCATTTCGCGATGCCTTGAGGACCTGCGGCGGTCTACCGAAGCGAGAGACGCGGCGGGGGTCGTGCTCTCACTCAAGGAACTGGCGCCCGACTATAATCCAAGCAGTTTTCTGCTTCGGAAGGCCTTTAAAGCTCGCGTTGGCGTGGCTTAAACGGCCTTAAATGACCCAAAGTGCATCGCTAGGGAGCCTTAAATGACCTTAAATTTACTTGATCGCGTAGTTGTGAACGGCAAATCCAGCGGTGACGATTCCGCTGGTCCAGTTCAGTTTCGATATCACCCGCGTAGAACGGGGATATTTCCTAACGATCAGATACTCTACTCCAACCAAGGCTCCCGTAACGCCAAGCTTGATGGAAGTGGCCTTCATCTCGAAGCCGCCGTTGGAGCTGGCGAGCAGGGGGTTCAATTCACGCATGCCGTAGGAGCTGGCGGCGTCGAGCGCCTGGCTCCCTACCAACGGTGCGAGGCTGATTTTCCAGGACTTCATCGCAGCAGCGCGGGCCGAGTCCTCGCCCAATTGATGAGACGCGGGCAGATCGGCGGCACCGACGGTAACAACAGACATCATCACCAGGGCAGAAACGATCGTGTGTCTCATAAGGGATTTCCTTTATCACCGGGAGTAGGGGGCTAAGGTTGAGAGTAGAGCCTTTCGCACTCCCAAGCAACCGTCCTCGTTTCCGCACCCTCTGGATCGGAGGTACCGGCGCCCCGAACGGATTTGCGATTCGGGTGAGCGCGGCGAGTTTATTTTTGGCCGCGGGGGCGGCAACGCTCGGGATCGGATTTCGCGAACCTCGCCTGGAATATGGCTACGAGTGCGTCCTCTTTATACTTACTGCGAGCTGGTGCATGATGGGGCAAGGCAGATCGATGCCGCCGATGCCGGGCTTATTGTTTGCCGCTCTCGCAGCCTGGGGATTTTTCCAACTGGCGATCGGGGCAACGGCTTACCGGTACGCAACCCTGGTAAGCTCGTTACGTTTCGCGGCCCTCGCGGCGACCGCGTGGGTCAGCTTCCATGTATTCGGTTCGAACCGCCTGAGAATGGAGTTTCTGCGGGCCTTCGCATGGTTCGGAGCGGGCGTCGCGGTGATCTCGGTGCTGGCTTATTTTACGTCCCCCGGGAAAATCTTCTGGATCTTCGATGCTCCTTATCCAGACGTCTGGGGATCTTTTCTGAGCCGCAACAACTTCGCGCAGTTTCTGGAACTGGCGATGCCCGTGGCGCTGTGGTTCGCTCTCGGCAAGCGTTCGACAAACACGCTCTATCTCTGTCTTGCGGCAATCATGCTGGCTTCGGGACTGGCGTCGGCGTCGCGCGCCGGCGCTGCGATTCTGCTGCTCGAAGCGATCGTATTACTTTGGATGCACCGGAAATCGCCGCTGGCGCGGCGGACGACGATCGGTTTGGCGTGCGGTACCGCATTGTTTGCGGCCATGCCCGGGGTGGGAACTCTGGCTGGACGGCTGACCGAACCTGACCCTTATCAAGTGAGACGTGAAATCGCGCTCTCGACGGTGGCGATGATTTCGAGCCGGCCGTGGACGGGCTTTGGATTGGGGACGTTCCCCGTGGTCTACCCGGAATATACGCTCTTCGACGTGGGGCAATCCGTCGAGCACGCGCATAACGACTGGCTCGAATGGGCGGCGGAAGGAGGAATTGGTTTTGCGGCGCTATGGGTGGGTTTGGCGCTCTGGTCCGCGCGGCCCGCGTTGCTGACGGGATGGGGGATCGGAGTATTGGGATGCTTCCTGCACGGCCTAGTGGACTATCCCTTCGCTCGCTTCGGCGTATCGGCTTGGATATTTCTCTTGCTCGGAATTTTGGCTGCAACCGACCTGAGAAAAGTGCCCGCTCGCATCCACTAACAGGTCGGAGAGATATCTTGCTAAAACTACAAACGGTCGAATCGGCAGTCGCGGCGGGGATGTCGCTAATGATGGCCCTTGCCGCGTTCGGGGCGGCTCCTGTCATTGGAACGGTGGTGGCGAAAGGCTCCTTTCGCCTGGATAATGCGACGGTCACGGGCAACGCGACCTTATTCGAAGGCGCGACGATTGAAACGAAGAGCGCGGAGTCGCGTATGGAATTGTCGAGCGGAGCCAAAGTTTTCTTAGCTACCGAGTCGAAGGCAAGATTCTACGGCGATCATATGATCCTGGAACGCGGCGAGGGGAAGCTGGAGAAGGCCGAGAACTTCCGCTTCGAAGCGCAAGGATTGACCATTCAGCCGGAGACGGGGAACGCATCGGCGCGGGTAGTTATGCTGGGCGGAGCGCGTCTCGAAGTAGCGGCCCTGTCCGGATCGTTCCGTGTTCTGAATGCGCGCGGCCTGCTGGTGGCGAACGTCGCCTCGGGCCGTTCTTTGGCGCTTGAGCCGCAGGCGGTTGACACAGCTTCGAGGCTAACAGGCACTCTGCGTCTGGCCGGCGGCCACTATCTGTTGACGGATGAGACTACAAACGTCACCGCGGAGGTGTCGGGTGCTGGTTTATCGAAGGAAGTGGGCAATCGCATCGCAGTGACCGGTGCGATGGATCCGACGGCCACTCCGGTTACGGACGCATCGCAGTTCATTCGGGTGACCGAAGTGAAACACCTTGGGAAAGGCACAGCCGCCGGCAGCGCGGCCGCGGCTGGCAAGGGTGGCGCGGCGGGCGGAGCAACTGGAGGAGCGACCGGCGGCGGCATCGCGATTTCGGCAACGACGATTGCGATCATCGGCGGGGTCGCGGCAGCGGCCACCCTCGGTGGATTGGCAGCGGCTGGAAAACTGCCGGGCCAGGGTACGTCTGTGAGCCGGTGAGTTTTCCGTGAAAAAGGTACCCGCGTTCTTATTGTCGCTGGCAGGCGCGCTGTTGTTTGGATGGGCGGCCCTTGCGGCGATTCGGCTTGCGCTTGCGGAGACGATCTTCCGCGAAGACACACCGGAGACCGTAAAGCGGGCACTGGCAATGCAGGGGGCGAATCCATCGGCGGCGTTCGAGGAGCGCCTGGCGGAGCTCGACCCTGCCGATGCTCGCGCAACGTTGGAGAGGGCGGTTGTCATAAACTCGCGCTCCAGTTCGGCATGGATCTCGCTGGGAATGTTGGAGGACAGCGCGGGCGACTCCGCCTCGGCGGAGAGGTGTTTGTTAAGGGCCGCGGGGATCGATCATCAGTATCTTCCGGCGTGGACGCTCGCGAACTTTTATTTCCGGCGGGGAAATCGCGATTTGTTCTGGGAGTGGGTGAGTCGGGCTGCGGCGCTGACTTACGACGAATTTCCGCCGTTGCTTCGCTTGTGCGACCAATTCGAGCCCGATCCGGCTCGAATGCTGGCCCATCTGGGAGGCGTGCGCCGGCTGCGGCCTCCTTATCTTGCTTTCCTGATTGGTGAAAACAGGCTGGATGCAGCGCAGCAAGTCGCCCGGCGGATGTCTGAGGACCGTGCGAACGATCCGTATCTGATCAACCTAGCCGATCGCCAACTAGGCGCAGGAAACACTGACGCTGCGATTGAGCTGTGGAACGTAGCATCCGGATTTGGTCCAATCGGGCCATCGGCGGGGAGCATATTGACGAATGGGAATCTGGCCCGGGTTCCCCTAAACCTCGGCTTCGACTGGCGTCTGGGGCAGGCAGAGGGTGTCGCTTCGAATTGGAGGCCGTCGGAATTGATCTTTACTCTCTCTGGATCGCAGCCGGAAACCTGCGTGCTTCTGGAACAGACAATCTGTCTTGTCCCCGGCCACTTCCGTCTGCGCTTCGACTATATGACGCGCGGCGCGCTATCCGCGGGAATTCGCTGGTCACTCGAAAGGGTTGAGGGGCCGGTGGTCGAACCATGCGAGCGCTGGAGGGAAGGTGAGTTTGAAGTCCCGCGTATGCGTGGCCTTGCGCATCTGAGGTTGTTTTATCGTCGTGAACCGGGAACGACGCGCGCAGAAGGCCGGCTGGAGATTCGCAACTTGCGATTGGAGGCATTCTCATAAGCGTCCATAAAAGAAAGACGGAAAGACTTTGCCCGAATTGTCGCTCCAGCCGCGTGCACCGTTCCCATCGAAGGAAGGGGTTTGAACGGGTGCTGTGCGCGATCGGTGGCGAAATCCGGCGTTGTCACGATTGCCGTGCCCGCCAGGCATGGTTCCGTGCGGCCGCCTTTCTCCTGCCCACCACGGGTGTGACCGGCGCTCGGCTAACCGCTCTCATTCTGCTTGGGTCGACATCCATCATGTGTTTTCTGTTCATCTGGTGGATGATCGCCCGGTTTACCGAACTGGCAGGGTAATCCCTAGTAGCGACTCCCTATGCCTCAGACGATGGATTAAGTAAGAGGACCGCTCGATAACCCTCTTCGTACCGGCGCTCAAGCCGGGCGATTCTCGCTCCTTAAAGAGGGTCTATTGTTCGAGTTCGCGATTCCAGCGGGAACTGTCCCAAGATCTCCGCGACCGCTCGCAGCAAGTTTAGTAGCGCATGGCGTGGCATTACTGCTCGTGCTCACGCTCCGGTTTTCAGGAACGGTATCGAGTTTCTCCCCCGCGGCTCAGCGCTTTACTTTGCTCGCACCCGTGGCGGAAACTCCGGTGCTGCCACCGAGGACGCGCACGCCGCGTCCGGAACGGTATATTTCACCTCCTCCCGCGCTTTCACCGGCATTGCCAGCGCCGCCCGCGCGTCTAGACCCTCCTCCCGAGCCGACGATTCCGGCGCCGGCGATTGAAGTTCCTAAGTCCACGCTCGTGGAAATCCCGAAGTCGCCCGTGACACTCGCTACAATCAAGGCCAGCGGATTTACTGACGCCAAAACGGCTACGCCGGAACCCGCGCCGAAACCGGTTGTTAAAGTTTCCGGCTTTCAAAGCGCGGAGAGTTCGCCGACAGGACCTGCGCGCGGCACGTCCACGGTCACAGCACGGGTCGGCGCGTTCGATTCCGCTTCGTCCGCGAGTGTGCCTGTCCGCAATGCGACTGCGCTGGGCCGATCGGGTGGATTTTCCGATGCTTCGGCATCCGGCGCGAGCGCAACGCGGCATCTCGGGTCCGTCACGAACGGAACATTTGGAGATTCGACGGTCGACAAAGGCGCAAGGCAAACGGCGCCCAGGAAGGCCGCCGCCGCGGCATTCACGCCGGTCGAGATTCTCTCCAAGCCGAAGCCCGCCTACACGGATGACGCGCGCTCGAAAAAAATTGAGGGGGAGGTGCTGCTGGAGATGCGGTTCAGCGCTTCCGGCGAGGCTCTGCTCCTTCGCGTTGTGCGCGGGCTCGGGCACGGCCTGGACGAAGCCGCTCTCGCCGCCGCGCAGGGCATCCGTTTCCGTCCGGCTACGCGCGATGGCGTCGCGGTAGACTCCGCTGCCATCGTACACATCGTATTTCAGCTTGCTGAGTGAAGGAATAAATCAAATGAAGAAATCGTTTATCGGTATTTTTTTCGTTCTACCGCTTTTCGCCCAAAATTCGAATGTGGTGGTGGACCGTTTGCTCGATCGCATTGTCGAGCGCGAGAAGACCTTTCTCGAATCGGCGAGGAAGCGAACACCGGTCATCGAGACGTACATTCAAGAAGTCCCCGAGTCCGCGGCGGCGGATGAGCGCCCCAGCAAAGATCACTACTTTCTGGGCCGCTTCCAGCTGGGAGAAACGCTGAAGTACGAAACGCTGATCGAGCGATCGGATGCGCCGCAGCCGAAGAGCGGAGGGTGGCTGCCGTTTCACTCGTCGCCAAAAAATCAGGCGATGCTGTTTCTTCCGCGCGGATTCGCGCAAATGGCCGTCATCGATTTGGCCGACTTCAATCGCCAGACGTACAGCTTCGAATATGTGCGGCGCGAATTTCTGGGCGATATCCGCTGTCTGGTGTTCGATGTTTCGCCGCGCAACCGCACGCAACCGGGAAAATTCGTCGGACGAATCTGGGTGGAGGATCGCGACAACTCGGTGGTACGGTTTAACGGCACCTATGTGCAGGCGCCGGTTGCAAAAGGAGCAACGCCGGAGCGCTATTTCCATTTTGACAGTTGGCGAGTGAATGTCGGCCCGGCGATGTGGGTGCCGGCGCAAATTTATGTGGAAGAGATTGGAGCGCCGGGGCGGGACGGCAGGGCGGGTACGCCGCGCTTCAAGGCGCAGACGCGGATCTGGGATTACGCGGCGGCGCCCGCGAACAAGCTCGACGAGCTGACCAGCATTCTGATCGAGAGCGGATCGGCGGTGAAGGATCAGGAGGCGTCGAAGGATGTTTCGCCGCTCGAAAGCCAGCGTTCATGGGAGCGCCAGGCGGAAGAGAATTTGATCGCGCGCCTGGAAAAAGCCGGACTCATCGCGCCAGCCGGACCGGTGGACGAGGTGCTGAATACGGTGGTCAACAATCTGATCGTGTCGGCGAATCTGAACGTGGAGGCGCATTGCCGCGTGATGCTCACCACGCCGATCGAGACGTTTTCGATCGGCCACACCATCGTGATCAGCCGTGGATTGATCGATGTACTGCCCGATGAGGCGAGCCTGGCGATGGTGATCGCAGATGAGTTGTCGCACATCGCGCTGGGCCATCGCACGCAGACACAATTCGCATTTAATAACCAGACCATGCTCGGCGACGCGGAGCTGCTGCAGAAGTTTCACCTTCAGCGCACTCCGGAGGAGATGCTCGAGGCAGGCAGGAAGACCATCGACATCATGAAGGCGTCGCCCTATCAGAAAACCGCGAACGCGGGCTTGTTTCTGAAGGAACTGGCGAGCCGCGGATCGGCTTTGCCCCGATTGCTGCAAGCGAATCTGGGCAATCAGCTCGCGAATACGGACTCGTTGCAGCGTCTGGCGGCGTTTGCCGCGTCGGCGCCGGCGCTCGAAGAAAACAAGATCGAGCAGATTGCGGCGTTGCCGCTGGGATCGCGGGTGAAGGTGAATCCATGGAATAACCAGATCGCGCTGGTGAAGACGCGCCCGATTTCGCTGCTCTCGGCGCGCGAAAAGATGCCGTTCGAAATTACGCCTTTCGCGCTGTATCTGACGCGCTTCGAACCCGCGGCGCCGGCTTCTACGGAACCGGAGTCAGCTCGTACTGGCAGGCCGCCGGCTGTGCCGTAGCGCGCTGGATCGCGGCAAGGTCGTTGTCGAGCGCGTCCAGATTATCTTCAACCGCTGCGGTGCGGGCGGGAAGCATTTTCTCAAGCGGCAGTTGCACCTGGCGCCAGCGGATGTTATGGATGTCGGCGCGCTTGATGGTGAGGTCGTGAACCTGCGCGGCCTGCTGCATCATGGGAGTATCGAGTTCGGCGAGGTTGATCCCCGACGCTAGATTTTCGCGCGAGAAGGCGCCAATGAGATGGCCGTTGATTTTCAGCTCGTACGCGGACGCGTCCAGACCCGTGACGCGCAGTGTTTCCTGGTTGAGCTTTTCGAGGAAGTCGGAGGACTTCACGGCCAGAGCCATTAACGGATCGTTCATCGGAACGGGCATCGGCAACGATCCGTCCTTCTGCGTCCAGCGGATCGAGCCATTGCGTTCGAGGCTCGATACAGTGGTGTTCACGGCGTCCTTGACCTGCGCCGACGCGGCGTCGATTTCTACGCGGGTTACAGTGGCGGTCGCGTCCCAGGCCTCCAGCAACGATGCTGCCATCAAAAGATGGCCGCTGCGATGGGGATGGACGCGATCGGGCACCACTTTCTGCGCGTTGGCCGGATCTGTTACATTCGCTCGCTCCAGCGTTTTCACGAGGCGCGTATTCAGGTCGGCGAAATCGAGATTGTCGCGCTTTGCGAGCGTGCGGAGGTACTCGCCGTATTTTAAGAGCACGGCGTTGTAGCCACCCTCGAAAAGCGGAGTTCGGGTCACGTCGTCGTAGGGGGATGGATCGATCACCGTGATGCGGATTTTGGGGATCGCGTCCTTCATGGACTTTATGATGTGTTCGTAACCGTCGGTGAAGGTGCGAAATATCTCGTCGTCGAAACCTTTATAGCGGGCGTCGTTCATGCCGAGCATGATCGTCATCACGGTCGGTTTGTAGGTGAGCACATCGCGCTTCAGGCGATCGTCAATGGGGCCGCCGCCTCCGCCGGTGACGCGATCCCCTCCCCAGCCGGAATGCACGAATCGCACCGGGAGTTTCGGATAGCGCGTGACGACGAAGGTTTCAACGTAGGTGGTATAGAGGCGCTGATCGGTGATGCTGTCGCCGTAGAAGACGACGACATCGTTCGGATGCAGATAAAAATCGGCGCCGCGGGCATAGAGGGCCAGAGCGAGCAGAGCGGCAAGTCGCATGGAAGTTATCTTACTTCAACTGGAGTTCCGCCAGATGCTTGCCGGTCTCTTCTTCGATGTCGGCGTGCAGGCTGTTGCCGTGGGCGTCCATGGTCACGATGGCAACGAAGTTGTTGACGCGAAGATGCCACATGGCTTCGGGAACTCCGAACTCCATGAGATGAACGCCCAACACTTTTTCAATCGAACGCGCGTAGAATTGCGCCGCTCCGCCGATGCCGTTGAGATACACCGCGCCCGACTCCTTCAACGCCGCGAGAGTTTTCTTGCCCATCCCGCCTTTCCCAATAACGGCGCGGACACCGTATTCGCGAATGACGTGGGCCTGATAGGGCTCCTCACGAATGCTGGTGGTGGGGCCGGCGGCTTTCACCGTCCAAGTCTCTCCCTCTCTCAGCATCACAGGGCCGCAGTGATAGAGCACCGCGCCGTGCAGATCGACGGGCGGTGGATTCTTCATCAGATATGCGTGAACCGCGTCGCGTCCGGTGAACATCTCCCCGCTGATCAGTACTACATCGCCGACTTTCAGCATGCGGACTTGCGCCTCGGTAACCGGCGCGCGCAGCACTACTTCGCGGCCGCTGAGCGGAAAGCCTTCGCCATGAGCCATTTTTTCGATGGTGCGCGAAGGGTCGCGATAGAGCCACTTCGTGATGGCGCCGCTCGCGGCGTCGAGCCGCACACCGAGCCGGCGAAATGCCCAGCACTCATACGCGACCGAGACGAAAAAGCTAGCGGGCAGGCGATTCGCAGCCATAATCTTGCATCCGATCAACGACGCCTTGCCTCCAAATCCCATCGCGCCGACGCCGATGCGATTCGCTTCCTCCATAATCTCCGCTTCAAGTTTCGCCAACTCGGGAACGGCGTTGGTGTCGTCGAGCGTGCGGAACAATTGGCCCTTCGCCAGATCGTAGCCATGCGCGCGATCGCTTCCGATGCACACGCCGAGCGCGCCGGGCGCGCAGCCCTGGCCCTGCGCCTGCCACACCGCATGCAGAATACACTTGCGGACGCCTTCGAGATTACGATCGGCGCGGCCGAGATGTTCGAGCTCGCAGGGCACTGAGTATTGGATATTTTTATTCTCGCAACCGCCGCCTTTCAGGATCAGCTTGACCTCGATCTCGTCTTCTTCCCATTGATCGAAGTGAATCACTGGAGTTTCGGTGCCGAGATTGTTGCCGCTATTCTTGCCGGTCAGCGAATCGACCGAGTTAGGCCGCAGCTTGCCGCGTTTGGTGGCCTCAGCGACTGCGTTACGGATGGCCGTCCTGACGGCGATCTGGTTGACGCCCACCGGCGTGTGAATCACGAATGTGGGCATGCCGGTGTCCTGGCAGATCGGGCCTTCATCCTCCTGCGCCATATCGATATTCGACGCAATGATGTTCAGCGCTTGCGACGATTGCGTGCCGGGCGTCTCAACGCCGAGGGCGATTCCCATAGCCTGACGGACGTCAGGCGGGAGGTTGGTGGATGTCTGAGTGATGAGTTCAATTAGACTTTCTTCGAGGAATTGCATTTAAGTTTGTCCAGAGCCGCGAGCCCTAAAAAACAATTCTAACTTGTGCGGGCGTTCCGAGCTTTGTGATGGGTGTCGGGCTGGTGAAAGTGACGATGACTTCGGCGCCGCGCACCTCATGGACCTCTCCGGGAAATTCCATCTCGGACAGGCGGACGAATGCGTGCTCGCCGGCGCGGATGCGCGCTAGCACCGCAGCATCGGGCGTTAGCGAGACGGCGAGTTTTCGCAGATCAGTCGCGATGGCGATCAGACTTTCCTTCGAGGCTTCGACTTGCGCGCCTTGATGAACGTTGCGAGTCAGCACGACTCCGTCCGCCGGAGAATGCAGGTCGCCCTCCGCCACTTCGGCCTTCGCTTTGGCGAGTACGATTGTTTTCTCCGCGAGCGTGCGCTTGGCCTCCTCGGAATCACGATCGAGCGCGGCGGCTTTATCCTGCGCGTCCTTTGCGGACGCGTCGCGGTTCGCGGATTCGGTCTTCGCGGAGTTGTAGTCGGATTCCGTCTTCTCAAAGATAAGTCTGGCGATTGCTTCCGCGTCCATCAGGCTCCTCTGCCGTTGATAGATTTTTTCGATGCGCTCCAGTTCGTTGCGGGCGCGGACCTGATCGGCGGCGGCCCGTGAAGCTTCGAGAAGGGCGCTCGATGCCTGAGCATCGAGTTTCGCAATACTTATTTCGGCGCGATCGACAGCCCCTTGCGCGTTCTGTGCGGCCGCGTCTAACTCCGGATTGCGAATGCGTCCAACCAGCTGGTCCTCATAAACCTCCTGGCCTTCCTCGACGAACCAGGCGTCGAGCACGCCCGCGACGGGCGCTTCGAGTTGCTCGGTCGTCTGAGCCTGGAGTCGGCCAGCGAGCGTAATTTCAGGGCCGGCGAAGACTGTCGAGGCCGCCGCTACGGGCTTCACAGGCGCAGGCTTATGCCGATGCTTGACGGCCCATCCGACGGAGAGGCCGATCGCCGTGATCGCTAGTATCGCGCCGGCAGCGATCAACCTGGTGTTCTGCATGAAGTCGTATCGCCGCCTGGCGCAGGCGCTATCGCCTCACTACTTTGTGAATCGCTATTTCGACGGATAGTTCGCGTTGGCCTGGACCTCTTTGATCTGTGCCGTATGGCGCGCGGTGTGCGTCGCCATCAAAACGAGGAATTGATAGGCGTCCATCGGTCCGGCCGGTCCGGGCGCGACATGCGTGCGCAGATCGTCTATAGTCGACTTCACATATGCTTCGTTCTTGTCGCGTTTTTCCGTGAACTGCCGCCCGGCATCGGCCGGTGTGAGGGATGCGGTCTTCCCCGCTGGGTCGATCGGCTCCGGCGCCGTAGCCCTGTGGCTGCGATCCTGTACGCCGATCGCGAGCTGGTGATCGAACTCCGAATTCGATTTCTCCGGCCTGGGCACGGCGGGACTCTTCAATATCTGCTGCGACGTATCGAAAAGAAAGGTTTCCGACAGGACAATATGCTCGGCGCACTCGGCCACACTCCACACGTTCGGAGCCGGTTTGAAAGTCCACTGCGCCTCGCTCAGCCCGGAAATGCTCGCAAGGAAGGCTTTTTTCGATAGTTGCATCTGTTCGATCAGGAAGGCGCGTTCCGAATCGTTAAGAGTTCCCCCGTCGGCGGCGATCGCGGGCGCGGCCGCCAGAACGGAAATCGCCAGGACAGAAAGTACCACTTGTTTTTGCATGAATCTCACTCCTTTTCGTTGACCACGATTCTACTACGCACGCGCCCGCCCTGGAGTTCCCTCACACGTTTCCCGCGCTTGCGACGAGATATATTCCGTGAGAAAATATCGAAAGTTTTAATCGCACATGCGGGCGCTTGACTGCCGTCCCATGTGTGAACACCGTCTGAACAGGAGAATCAAGTAGTGAGAGAAAAGGGTGTTGTGAAATGGTTTAACGCCGCCAAAGGCTATGGATTTATCCAGCGCTCCAGTGGCGAAGATGTGTTTGTCCACTTCTCTGCCATCGAGATGTCCGGATACCGGACGCTTGAGGAAGGCACGGAGGTTGAGTTTGAGGTAAAGAAGGGGCCGAAAGGTCTGCAAGCTGAAAACGTCAACCGTCCGTAAACGCTTCCTCGTCTCCGCGGGCCGTCCGAAAGTGGGCGGCCCGTTTTATTTTCAGGCTAAAGCTTTTCGCGTTTTTCCAGATTGCCTTCGATATCCTTCCGTTCCCGCCAAACCGGGTGCAGCCTCTTTTCGACCATCAACGGAAGCTGATCCTCCAAATGTCTCGAACCTGGTTGCGAGGAATTGCCGTAGCTGAGAGAGCACTGGGCGTTCTGTTTGTCCGCGAATTCGATGGCGCAGACGAACGTTTCGCCGTGCGTCGCGTAGTTTCGATTGCCCACCGTCTTGCCGAACTGAATGGTGCGGAACACGCCCAGGCTCGCGGGACCTCCGTCGCCGGGAAGATCGGCGTTGCCGCTTGCGTACCGATTCACATCTCCCCATGCGACATCGAGTGCGCCGTAGGTTTTCTTGACCCGCTCCGCGGCGCCGCCGAGAGCGCTCACGGCCCATTCAGGGTCCGCGACGCCGTAGGCCGAATCGACGGGACGATTGGGATCGAACTTCACGCGCAAATGGCTCACGATGTCTCCGCCTGCAAAATAAAAGTCGGTAAATTGTTTGAAGAGCACTGCCCCGCGGCTGGTGGTTTCGGTCGATCGATCCCATTTCGCAAGAACGCGCGCGGCTTCAGAATCCGGCGCGGCCTTTAGAAGGTCGGGCAGGATAGCGTCGGCGATCTCCATTCGTGTCGACAATTTATTGTCGAGCATCTGCTGGTATCCGATCTTCGGCGTTTCGGTGAGCAGCCGCAGGGATCGCTTGGCGCGGAACAGCGACGCCCCTATGTCGGGCGAAGACAAGTATGCGGGGTACTTGGACGCGTCCAGCATCGGCTGCGTCATGAACCAAGGCGGCTCGTTCACATTCTGATTGAATCCTGACGGCGGATCGAACGACTTGGGCAGTTCGTCGAAGGAAAGATATTCGGTCCACATCGTTTTCGAGGTGTTTCCGGGCACGACGCCGGCCCAATAGTTCACATCGCCGGTCGAGCGCTTCGGGACCAGGCCGTCGTAAACCATCATGATGTGTCCGTCGGCGTCGGCGTAGTTGGCGTTCCACATGGGAACGGCCATCATTTTCAAGGCGCTCTTGAACTCCTCCAGATTTTTCGCTTCGCCCATGCGGAACCACTGTTCCAGCATCTTCGGACGGTCAAGCCCCGCGACGCGCATCGCGACTAAGAATCCTTTTTCGTTAAAAACGACCGGGCCTTGAATACTGCGTAGGATCTCCAGCCGTTCCTCCGCGTAGGATCCGTCGGGCTGCTTGATCTTCAAAGTTTTCGACCCGTGTTCGAACGGTCGGAGCTTGCCGTCGAACTCGTATTGGTCGCCCTTCACCGTGAGCTTGTAGAAGTCGACGGTATCGATGGTGTTGACGGTTCGCCCCCACCCGGTGCGGCGGTTGAACCCAATAACGGGCGTGGGGAAACCGATTTGCGGCGCGCCATAGAGATCGTATCCGGGCCCCACTAGATGCACTTCCATATAGCGGTAGAACGTATCGCCCCACGCCAGATGAGGATTGATAATCAGCATCGACTTCCCGCTGGCGGACCGCGGCGGACCGACGGCCCAGGTGTTGGAG
>Ga0182024_10000269_pt1 | contig 130402 bp, 99 predicted proteins | sample P32metaG_FD_120480 | JGI IMG/M metagenome (GOLD analysis project Ga0182024, IMG submission 120480) | Permafrost microbial communities from Stordalen Mire, Sweden - P3-2 metaG (Illumina Assembly) | ecosystem: Environmental > Terrestrial > Soil > Wetlands > Permafrost | place: Sweden: Stordalen... | reverse complement strand
CCACAACAAGAACCCCAAGCCCTTCATCTGGACTGCAAAAGCAAACGACATCCTGGAGAAGGTGACACGCGCTCAGACCGCTCTCAATAAAAGATGATCTGCTTGAGACACTACACTAGAAGGAGACCTCTGTATGTCCCACCAAGCTAAGCTTGCGAACGAGAGTCCGATTCCTGCTCAGGCGAAGCCGTGCGGCGCGCAGGCGTTTTCAGAGCGGGTCCACGGGTTGCTGAACGGTCAGCCGAAGGACGAGGCGATAGTGGCCCAGGCGCTCGAAGGCATGGACGACGTGGTTGAGCGGATCGCGGCCGGCTTGTACAACCTGGCGTCGATGCTGGTGGGCGAGGGCGAGGACAGCGTGCGGCTGGTGGAGACGGCAATCGCGAATGCGGAGCTTTCGGCGTGCAACGATCCGGGCCGCGCGCGGCAGTGCGGCCGGCGCGCGTTGTGCGCGGCGGCGTTGGAGCTGCTGGGGAAGCGCAGTCCGGGCAGCCTCGCGGCGCCGCAGGGAGCGGAGCCGGCGGCGACCTGCATCGAGGACGACGATCTGGATGCGGCGGGCGTTTCAACGAAAGAGCTGGAGAGCATGATGGCCGGAGCGGATCGGGAGCGGGTTCGGACGTGGCTGGCGAGCTTGTCGACCGAGGTGCGGACCGTCTTTGTGCTGCGGGCGGTGGCCGGGTTCACGGCTGCGGAGACCGCTGGGCTATTGGCCGCGCTTGGAGGCCCCACGGCAGCGGGATGGACTGCCGAAGCGGTGCGGGCGTTCTTTCGCCAGGGGCTGTGTTCGCTGGCATCGCAATTGCTGCAGGCCACGGTGGCGAGCCACTAGCCCGTAGCTTCCACAACCGATTGAAACACCGGCCATGGGTTGTTTTCAGGCCTCGAAGAGGATTGTGCGCGGGAGACGATTGAGCGTGGCCGGGGGTCCGATACACTAGATTCAGGAACCCTCCCGCCCTTAAGCGGCATCTATTATGGGCAACCATTTTTCCACGGGCAGCCGATTTCCGTCAGAAACCCATTGCTTCGAGTTGAAGGCCATTGATTTCGTCAAACCATTCCAAACAGAACACGATCTGCCTCTGCGCCTTGTTGCTGGGCGTTGGGGCGCTGTCTTCAGGCGGGCTGCGGGCGCAAACGCCGCAAGCGCCGAATCAGACCTCGCCGACCGCACAGAGCTTCCAGGGCAGCGTGGCGACGGGTGAGGCGACTGGGCAGACGATCGATCTCTCGCTGGATGAGGCCATCGAACGGGGATTGAAGGCGAATCTTGGAGTGATTCTGAGCGGAACGCAAACCGCGGCGGCGCGGGGACAAAGGCTGAGCCAACTGCAAACGCTGCTGCCCTCAGTGGATGCCAGCGCCAAGGAAACGGAAATGCAAATTGACTTGCCGGCGGAGGGTTTGCGGATACCGGGATTTCCAACGATCATTGGACCCTTCGGGTTTACGGACGTGCGGGCTTCGCTGAGCTGGTCGCTGGTGGACGTGTCATCGCTGCACAACTACCTTGCGGCCAAGCATAACTTTGCGGCCGCCCAGCTTTCCGCCGAAGACGCGCGGGATATGGTGGTGCTGACGGTGGGCAATGCGTACCTGCTGGCGCTGGCCGATGAGACCGAGGTGAGCAGCGTGGAAGCACAGGTGGCCACGGCGAAGATTTCACTTAACCAGGCGGTCGAGAACCATCAGGCTGGCACGGCGCCGCTGCTGGACGAGCTGAGGGCGCGGGTGGATTCGCAGTCGCTGGACCAGCAGTTGATTGTGGCGCGGAACGCGCTGGAGAAGGACAAGCTGGCGCTGGCGCGGACTATCGGGCTACCTCTGGCGCAGCAATTCAATTTGAGCGATAAGGCGCCCTACGCTGCGTTCGACGAGTTGGACGTGGAGGCGACCATTCGCCAGGCTCATGCCAACCGCAAGGATCTGGCGGCCATGATGGAGCAGGCCAAGGCGGCGGAGGAGCAGCGCAAAGCGGCGACAGCGGAGCGGCTGCCGACGCTGAAGTTCGACGGCGATTACGGCGATATCGGCACGACGCTGGGCCACTCGCACGGCACTGGGAATGCGACAGGCACGGTGAGCGTGCCGCTGTTCAAAGAGTATGGATTACGCGGCGATGCGGAATCAGCGCAGTCGCAACTGGACACACAGCGGGCGGAGCTTAGCGATAAGGGCGCGCAGGTGGATGCCGATGTTCGCGATGCGCTGCTGGATATCGCCTCGGCGCAGAAGCAGGTTGAGGTTGCGCGCTCCAGCGTGGAGCTGGCCAACGAAGCGCTGAGCGAAGCGCAGCAACGGTATGCCAACGGGGTGAGCGATAATCTTGCGGTGAGCCAGGCGGTGCAGTCCGTGGCGCAGGCCAACGATCAATACGTGACCAGCCTCTACCGGCACAATGTGGCCAAGCTGAGTTTGGCGCGCGCCCTGGGAGCGGGGCAAAGTTACAAGAGCTATCTGGGAGGAAAGTAGACGTGGCGGAATCAACATCAACAGCAACTCAGCCAACAGCGGAGACCGAGATCGAGCAGCCAAAATCGCGGCGCACGGGCATCATCGTGGTCGTGGTCCTGGTCCTGGTTGTGGCGGGGATCGCCCTCTGGTGGCACTCCACATTCAGCGAGGATACGGACGACGCGCAAGTGAACGGTCATCTGATCCAGGTGAGTTCACGCATCGCCGGCCAGGTGCTGAAGGTGGATGTGGAAGAGAACCAGCAGGTCAAAGCGGGCGATACGATTTGCGAGCTGGACCCCAGGGACTTCGAGGTCGCGGTGGAGAAAGCGCAGGCCGCGCTGGCCAGCGCGCAGGCCAATGCCGCGGCGGCCAACGTGAATGTGCCGCTGACCTCAATCAATACCGGGAGCAACCTGCGCTCGGCGGGCGCGGACGTGAGTGGGTCGCATGACAGCGTGGAGCAGGCGCAGAGCCAGTTGGAGGCCGCGCACGCGCGAGTGGTGCAGGCGCAAGCGAACCTGACCAAGGCGCAGGCCGATCTGGATCGCTACAAGCCGCTGGTGGCCAAGGATGTGATTAGCAAGCAGCAGTTTGATGCCGCGGTGGCTGCTGCCGACGCGGACCAGGCCGCCGTGGCCGATGCCCGCGCCACCGAACAGGCCGCGAACGATGGGGTGAAGGTGGCCCGGGAGCATGAGGCGGAGGCCCAGGCCTCACTGAAATACGCCGAGACCGGCCCGCAACAAGTGGCAGCGCAGACTGCGCGCGCGAAGCAGGCGGAGGCGCAGGTGGCGGAGGCGAAGGCGCAACTGGACCAGGCGAAGCTCAATCTGAGTTACACCAAGATTGTTGCGCCTGAGGCGGGGATCATTACCCGCAAGAGCGTGGAAGTGGACCAGAACGTGAGCGTGGGACAGAACCTGCTGACGCTGGTGTCGCTCGAAGGGCTGTGGATCACGGCAGACTTTAAAGAGACGCAACTGCGGCACATGTCCGCGGGGCAGCCGGTAGAGATCGAAGTGGACGCAACGGGCAAAACGTACAGCGGCAAAGTGACGCAGATCGGCGGGGCGACGGGATCGGTGCTGAGCTTGTTTCCGCCCGAAAACGCGACCGGGAATTACGTGAAGGTGGTGCAGCGGGTTCCGGTGCGGATCGACTTTGCCAATCTGAATGTCGAAGACCCGAACCATTTGCTGCGGCCGGGACTGTCAGTCGAGCCGAAGGTGCGGGTGAAGTGAGAAAAGCACCTTCGAGCCGTATAGACTGAATGCACTACCCGCGATGAAAGACTCGATTCACGTTTCGAAAGAAAATTACCTGAAGGCGATCCTGGAGGCTGAGGCCGAGGGGCATCAGGTGATTCCGGCGATGCTGGCGCATTGGCTTGAGGTGTCGGCTCCCGCGGTGACCATGGCGCTGAAGCGGCTGAAGCGCGACGGCTTTGTGGAAGTGGGCGGCGACGGGATTGTGCGGCTGACCGTGGCGGGACGCGAGACGGCTTATCGCACGGCGCTGCGGCACCACCTGATTGAACGGATGCTCAGCGAGGTCTTCGGGATGGAGTGGTATGAGATCCACGAAGAGGCGGAGCGGCTGGAGCACGCGGTTTCGCCTGCATTCGAGACCAAACTGAGGGAAAAACTAGGCGAGGGCGGTGCTTGTCCTCACGGCAATGCAGTGCTGCCTGAAAGCCCTGCCGAACGGAAGCAGCGCGGCGAGGTGCCGCTGTCAGAGGCTGCGGCAGGGCTCAACTACACGGTGGCCAGCCTGCAGGAGCGCGATCCGAAGTTGTTGCTGTTTCTGCATCGGACGGGGATTGGGCCGGGGCAAAAGCTGCGGGTGCTGAGCCAGAACTACGATCAAACTGTTTCGATTGAGCTGCCTGCGGGTAAATCGATGCGCAACTCGATATTGGGGCGGCCGGCTGCTGCGGCGGTGTGGCTGCGTCTGGGCAAATCATTGTAAATTAAATCTAAGTTAAATAGTTAACCATCATTAACTAGATGTGTGATACTAGGGTTGAAGGCGCTCACCTGCCTTTCCCCAAGGAACGATGTCCTCAGATTTGCTTTCTACGGTCGCGCTGCCTGAGCCCTCCTTGCCGGAGGTGCATGCCAGCGTGCGCGTCTCGCAGTCGCCGATTACCTGGCGTCGGCTGTTGGGTTTTCTGGGGCCCGGGTTCTTGATTTCAGTGGGCTACATGGACCCCGGCAACTGGGCTACGGACATCGCCGGCGGGTCGCGCTTCGGCTATACGCTGCTGTTTGTCATCATGGCGTCGAACCTGATGGCGGTTTTGCTGCAGAGCCTGAGCCTGAAGCTGGGCGTAGCCACCGAGCGGGACCTGGCGCAGCTTTGCAACGAGGCGTACGGCCGCTGGGTGAGCTTTGGGCTGTGGGTGGGCGCGGAGATCGCGATTGCGGCCTGCGACCTGGCGGAAGTGATCGGTTCGGCTATCGCGCTGAATCTGTTGTTTCACCTTCCGCTGTTTTACGGAGTGCTGATCACCGGCCTCGATGTGCTGCTGATCCTGCTGATGCAGCGCTGGGGCTTTCGTTATGTCGAGGCGCTGGTAATCACGCTGATCGGCACCATTATTGCGATGTTCAGCGTGCAGCTTTTTCTGTCGAAGCCGGAGTATTGGCCGGTTTTCAAAAATCTGCTGGTCCCGTCGGGCTCGATTGTCACCAACCCGGCGATGCTGTACATCGCCATCGGTATGCTGGGCGCGACGGTGATGCCGCACAACCTTTATCTTCACTCGTCGATCGTGCAAAGCCGCGACTACAAGCGCACGCCCGCGGGCAAGCGCGAAGCCATCTTCATGGCCAACGTGGACTCCGCGCTGGCGCTGACGGTGGCGCTGTTTGTGAACGCCGCGATCGTGGTGGTGGCGGCGGCAGTATTTTTTCGCAGCGGGCACTTTGAGGTGGCGGCGATTGAGGATGCCTACAAGCTGCTGAGCCCGCTGCTGGGCGCGGCGGGGGCCAGCACGCTGTTCGCGATTGCGCTGCTGGCCAGCGGGCAGAACTCTTCCATCACGGGCACGCTGGCGGGGCAGGTGGTGATGGAGGGTTTTATCCACATCAGCCTGCCACCGTGGCTGCGGCGGATGATTACCCGGTCGCTCGCTATTATCCCCACGATCGTCGTGGTGTGGTTCACCGGCGAGCGGGGGACGGAGAAGCTGCTGCTGCTGAGCCAGGTGATTCTATCGTTGCAACTGAGCTTTGCAGTGATTCCGCTGGTGCTGTTTACGGGCAGCCGAAAATGGATGGGCGAGTTTGTGAACGGGCGCGTACTGCAAGGGCTGGCGTGGTTTGTGGCGGCGCTCATCGCTGGATTGAACGCGTGGTTTCTGGTGCTGATGACGCGAGGTTAGTAACTCTTCATATCTAAATGGAGGTTATGCATGATATCCAGTCTAAAGGGGCGGCATTTTTTTCTCCATCTTCTGATGTTAACTATAGTTAGTTTGCAGTTATCAACGCAGTTATCAAAAGGACAGAGTGGTACGTCAAGCGCTATCTCCGGGACGGTCGCGGACTCATCCGGTGCGGCGTTGCCCAATGCATCCGTTACGGTGACCGATGTGGACACGAAGGCATCGCGCGCCGGACAAACCAACGCCGACGGCTGGTTTCTGTTTTCGCAGGTGAATCCGGGGACTTATACGGTGACGGTGAGGGCAAGCGGGTTCGCCGAACAAACGTCGCAGCCGGTCGCGGTTGGGGTGGGGCGGACGGTGGCCTTGAATCTAAAGCTTTCCTTGTTCTCCGGCACGCAGACCGTCGAGGTGACGGCTCAGCAGACGATGCTGAGCCTGGAGAACCCGAACACCACGACGACGCTCGAAAGCAAGACGATCGAAAGCCTTCCCAATCCCGGACAGGACCTTACATTTATTGCTCAGTTTGCGCCGGGTGCGCTCATGAATACGGCGGGTTCGTCAAACGACGCCAAGGCCGCCGGCGGATATGGCAACGTGGAATTCAATGGGCTGCCGGCAACTTCGAACGGCTTCATCCTGGACGGATACGACACCAACGATCCCTGGCTCGGACTGAACATTGGCTTATCGACGAACCTTGTAATTGGCCTGGAGGCGGTCGAGGAAGCGACTGTGAATACGAACTCTTACTCCGTCGATCAGGGTAGATACGGAGCGTCGCAGGTGAATTACATCACCAAGTCAGGGACGAATCGATTTCACGGCGACCTTTACGAATTGTGGAATGGATCCCGATTGAATGGCGAAGATTACTTTCTCCATGCGAATGACACGGCGGCCAACGTGGCCAAGAAGCCGCGCTCGACGGTCAACGAGTTCGGGGCGAGCGTGGGAGGGCCGGTCCGGCGGGACAAGCTGTTCTTCTTTGCCCACTATGAGGGAATCCGAATTGCGCTCCCATTGGTCTCGCAGGCGGTTGCGCCCTCACCCGCTTACCAACAGTACGTCCTGGGCCAACTGACAGAGGGTGGAACAGACCCGATCACCGGAACCGCGCTGCCGGCGCAGCCGAATGAAGTTGCGTTCTACCAGTCGATGTTCAAGCTTTACAGCAACACCGAAGGTACGCCGGTTGCAGTGAGCTCCTGTCCCCTGGACGCCAGCGGAGCGATGCTTCCTGGCACACAGTCAAGCGGCAACGTATTCAGCGGCAGCGGCTGCGCGAATCAGAGGCAAGTGTCGCTCACCAACAGCGACAGCGAGAATCTGCTGGTGCTGAGGCTGGACCACACGATCAATCGAAGCAACACGGTGTGGTACCGCTTCCAGCAGGACACGGGCTTGCAGGCAGCCTTCACCGATCCAATCAACTCCATGTTCAACTCTTACTCGCCGCAGCCGCAGCGAACCCTGGTTGCCGGTTATACCCATATATTCAATGCAAACCTCGTCAATCAGTTCAATCCCGGCGCAAGCTGGTATGGGAGCATCTTTGAGCCAGAGAACTTTGCCCAGGTCCGGCAGACCTTTCCCATCGTGCTGGCGGCGGGCAGCAACAGCGCGCCCTTTACAACAATCGGAGGCAATAACAATACCTATCCTCAGGGACGCAAGGTAACTCAGTGGCAGATCAACGACAACCTGATCTGGACGCGGGGAAGAAATACCTATAAGTTAGGGATCAATACGCGGCGCATCGATGTAAGTGACTACGATCTGGGGGAAGGAATTGTCCCGACTGTTGTGTATAACGACCTTGCGGAGTTCACTTATGGAGCCGCGTACACGGCAAGCCAGACGTTCCCTGTGTCGCTGAAAGAGCGAGTGGCGGCGGGGAACCTGGATTCTTATGCGATGGAGACTTATAAGCCCGCGGCGCGCGTCACACTGACCGCTGGAATGCGCACGACCTGGAATACCAATGCCGTGAATCAGCAAAGGTTGTTTGCGCGGCCGGCCGGGTCGTTTCTCGATCTCTCCCACGACCTCGAACTACCCCTCGATCAAGTGATCCAAACCGGGGTCCGGGGACTGTTTCCGGCCACGCCCTTGCTGGTCTGGCAGCCGCGCGTTTCGGCGGCGTATGCCATTCAACCGGGGACGGTCCTGCACGCGGGATTCGGGCTGTTCAACGACATTATTCCGGCTCAGATCGCAGACCTCGCCGCAACCAACGCCCCCTACTCGCCAACCTTTGTGGGCGGAATCGGTGGCCAGGTAGGCGGCCTTGGCATCGCTCCGGGAGTGAGCAACAGCGCGGTCGATGCCACCTACAATGCCAACCAAAACTTCCAGTCCGTCTTTTCCCAGGGCGCGCCGCCATGCGCCGGCATCGCGGCGGGCGCGCCCACCTGCCCCCTGGCGGTGAGCATGAACACCTTTCCCAGCGGCACGCTTAAAACCCCGTACTACTACCAATTCAGTGTTGGATTTGAGCGGCAGGCAGCGGCGCATGGCGCGGTCAAGATTGACTATGTGGGCACCAGCGGCTTCCACGAGCCCTATCAGGTGCAGTTGAATGGCTACCAAAACGTATGCCCGGGATGCTTTTCGCCCTATCCTTACCAGCAGCCGCTCGATCAGAGATTTGGAAGCGTCAACGAGTTTCAGACCAATGCGAGCAGCAATTACTCCGGATTGCAGAGCGGTGTGACAGAGAGGTTCGGCGGAATTACCCTGCAAGGCAATTACACATTCAGCCATTGCCTGGACGAGGTTTCAAATGGAGGGCTGCTCTCGTTTTCCACGCAGGGAATCCTGTCTCCGCTGCCGGGAGAGCTGAGCCGCCAGCATGGTGACTGCGACTACGACGTGCGCCACAATATCTCGGCGTTCGGCATTTATCAAATCCCCTTCCGCACTTCTCGTGCGCCTTTGAGAGCTGTGTTCGGCGGCTGGTCGTTTTCCGAGACAGCGTTCTTGCATACGGGACTTCCCTTCACTGTGCTCAGCCAGCCGTATACAGCGGGCGGCAGCGGCCTCTTTCAAGCCAGCGGCCCGCAGTTTGCGCGCCGGGTTCCCGGGGTTCCGCTCTACAGCAAATCTCCGTACCCCGGTGTGACGGTGGCAGGGACCAAGCAGTGGCTCAATCCGGAGGCGTTTGTCTCGGGTGTCGATCCCACCACGGGCGCCTGCACCGGAGGCGACTCAGTTTTCAATTGCCAGTTCGGAGACGCGGGGCGCAACACCGTGCGCGGGCCGCACTTCACCTACTCCGACATCTACTTGACGAAGAAGTTCCCAGTGGCGGAGAAGGTGTCGTTGCGCTTCGATACACAGTTTTTCAACGCGTTCAATCATCCGAATTTTGCGCTGCCCAGCAATGTGGAAGCTGGAGTTCCGGGAACCTACATCCCCGCCAAGTTCGGCACCCTGGAAAGCACGATCTCGCCGCCGACCGGGTTGCTCGGCGTTGGCCTGGGCGGGGACAGTTCGCCGCGGATGATCGCCTTTCAAGCCAGGATTGAATTCTGAGGCTGCGGGGAGTTCCTGCCGCCTCCGTGATGCACTACCATGGATGCCATGCACGTTCTTTCCGCAGCCGAGATGCAGGCTTGTGATCGCGCAACGACGGACCTTCTCGGGGTTCCGACGCTGGAGTTGATGCACGCAGCGGCGGCGGCCGTGGCGGAGATGGTGCGGGCCGAGTTTCCGCGGGCGCGACGGGTGACGGTGCTCTGCGGCCGGGGCAACAACGGCGGCGACGGCATGATGGCGGCGCGGTTGCTGGCCGGCGCGGGCCTGGAAGTGACGACGCTGGTGCTGGGCGATCCGGAGGAGCTGGAAGGCGATGCGATGGTGGCCTACCTGGAACTCCTGATGACCGCGGGAGAAACGGGTACCCGCAACCCTCCGCGCGCGATCCGGGAGGCGCAGGACCTGACCACGCACAAAGCCCCGTCGCATGCGGATTTGATTGTGGACGCGATGGTGGGCACGGGATTCAAGCCTCCCCTGAAAGGGCTGGCGCTGGCGGCGGTGGAATGGGTGAAGAGCCTTGGGGCACCGGTGCTGGCGGTGGATTTGCCCTCCGGATGGCCGGCGGATGCGACCAAGGCCACAATGCAGGAGGCGGTGTGCCCGGCGGACGCGGTGATTACCTTTACTGCTCCGAAACTGGCGCACGTGTTTGGGCAGTTAACGCGGCGGTGGGATCAGCCCGTGGTGGTGGCGCCGATCGGGTCGCCGGAAACAGTGATCGATTCGGTGCTGAACTCGCGCTCCCCTGGATTGCATTGGACAGGTTCGGCGATGGAATTGGCGCAGGCGCCGCGGGATGCGGAGTCGAACAAAGGCCAATTCGGGCATGTGCTGGTGGTGGGTGGTTCGCTTGGGACGGCGGGGGGGCGGTCGGGCGCGCCATCGATGGCGGCTATGGCGGCATTGCGATCCGGGGCCGGGCTCGTAACGGCGGCGGTTCCGCAACCGGCGCTGGCGCTGGTGGCGGCGGCGGCTCCGGAGCTGATGACATTGCCGCTGGCGGCGAGTCAAGCAGGCCGCATCTCGGCGGAGAATCTGACCGCGGAGGGATTGGCGGTGCTGATGGCCGGAAAAACGGTGCTGGCGCTTGGGCCTGGTTTGGGGCAGGGGCCGGAGACGGTGGAGTTCACGCGAGGGCTGCTGGCGGCGACGAAGATTCCAGCGGTGATCGATGCGGATGCCTTGAATATTCTGGCGAGTGAACCGGAGATGCTGAAAGCGCTGAGCGCGCAGGCCAAGGCAGGGCGGATGGTGGTGCTGACGCCGCATCCGGGCGAGATGGCGCGGCTGACGGGGACGACCATTGCGCAGGTGCAGGCCAACCGGCTTGAAGTGGCGCGCGACTTTGCGCAGCGGTTTGGCGTGACGCTGGTGCTGAAAGGAGCACGGACGCTGATTGCCCATCCCGACGGGAAGGTAGCGGTGAATACGACCGGGAATCCGGGGATGGCCAAGGGCGGCAGCGGGGACTTGTTGACGGGCGTGGTGGCGGCGATGCTGGCGCAGTATCCCCACGACGCGCCTCGGGCGGTGGAGGCAGCGGTTTATCTGCACGGATTGGCCGCGGACCTGGCAGTGCGCGAGGCTGATGAGCATACCTTGCTGGCCACCGACAGTCTGGCACAATTTTCCCGGGCTTTTCGCTTTCGGCTTTTTTCCGTTGGCGTGGGCGGGGAGAACGGGTATGTTTGGTTGCAGGGGCTGCCGGCGGGGAATACGCCGGCCGCGGCCAACCATGAGGCAGCAGAATGAGCAACGCCGCACCCCCAGCCGAGGGACGGATTCATGAGTTCACCACGCAGAGCGACGCGGACACCATCGAAGTGGGCCGCAAGCTGTCGGGGTTGCTGAAGTCGCCGCAACTGCTGATTCTGCGCGGGGACCTGGGCACCGGCAAGACCACCCTTGTGAAGGGGATTGCACAGGCGCTGGACGCAGCCGAGGCGGACGAGGTGACCAGCCCGACGTTTACCCTGGTGCACGAGTACGAAGGCTCCCGCGATGGCAAGCCGGTGAAGCTGTTTCACCTGGACGTATACCGGCTGGAAGGCGAGCGGGCCCTGGAGACGCTGGGTCTGGACGAGCTGCTGACGCCGGATGCGCTGGTGCTTGTGGAATGGGGCGAGAAGTTCAAGAGCATTCGCAAAAAGGCAACGGGGGAGATTGCAATCAGCTCTACGGGCGGGGATGCGCGCAAGATTACGGTTACGCTGAAGGAGTAGCCGGCGCAGTGAGGGCGAAGGGCCCATGCTGGACCGAAAACTGGTCAGTAACAAACACTCATCCGCACAGTCACAACGTATGCATATGTAAAATGCTTTCAACTTTACGGCATTGCACGGCAATGCCTCTGGAGGTTCTGGTGCGTTCGATCCGTCTCTCATCCGTAGCGTTCTCAGCAGCGTGTTTGCTTTCCATTCTGGCAGTGGGCCTGGCGGCGGCATCGGCGGCCACCAAGCCGCATATCTTTCAGCGTCCGGCACTGAGCCGCGATTTGATCGCATTCGGCTACGCGGGCGATTTGTGGACCGTGCCACGGGAAGGCGGCCGGGCCACGCGGCTGACAGTCGGGGTTGGCATCGAGACGGCGCCAGTTTTTTCGCCCGACGGAAGCACGATTGCGTTCACCGGGGACTACGACGGAAATACGGACGTGTTCACGATTCCCGCGACCGGCGGAGTTCCGTATCGCGTCACGTATCATCCCGCCGCCGACTTTGCGGTGGGCTGGACGCCGGATGGCAAGCAGATTCTGTTTCGCTCCACCCGCGAATCGGTGAGCCGGTATACACAGTTTTTCACCGTGCCCGCGCAAGGCGGCAATGCAACTCCGCTGCCGCTGCCCATGGCTTATCAGGGGCAGTTTTCTCAGGACGGCAGTCATATCGCATACTCGCCGCTATCGCCCGCTTTCGGCTTTAACTACACAGCGTTCGTTTCCTGGGGCAACTATCACGGCGGCCTGGCCAGCACCATCCGGATCACCTCGCTGCCAGGGCTCGATTCGATCGAGATTCCGCATGAGCAGGCTTCCGATTTCAACCCGGTTTACGTTGGCGATCAGATTTATTTCCTTTCCGGGCGGAAGGGGCCGGTGGGCATTTTTCATTTCGACTCGTCGACCAAGACTGTGACCGAAGCGCTGCCCAACAGCGGGCCGGATATTCGCAGCCTAGCGGGCGAGGGGAACACGCTGGTGTATGACCAGCTTGGCGAGATCTATCTTTACGACACGACCACGGGAAAGAGCCACGCGGTTCCGATTGAGATCGACGCCGATCTTCCCGAAGTTCGACCCCGGATCGAGAGTGTTGCGGATCAGATCGACCATACATCGATTTCTCCAACCGGGCTGCGCGCCGCCGTGGAGGCCCACGGCGAGATTCTGACGGTGGCCGCGAAACATGGCCCGACGCGGGACATTACCAACACGCCGGGCGTGTCAGAACGAGAGCCTGCATGGTCTCCCGATGGGCAGTCGATTGCCTATTTTTCCGATGAATCCGGTTTGTATGCGCTGCATGTTGCCGCTCAAACCGGGTCTTCGCAAGTTGGCGGCGCGGCGGTTAAAAAATTTGCGCTGGCCGCCGAGCCGGCTTACTACTTCGATCCCAAGTGGTCGCCCGACTCCAAGCGCATTACGTTCCACGACAACCGTCTGAATATTTATATGCTGGACGCGACCAACGGCAAGCTCACGACCATTGGGGACAAGGATGTTTTCGGAGGGTTCTCGAACGAAACCTTCGATCTTGCATGGTCGCCAGATTCGAAATGGATCGCGTACCCGCGTTCGCTTGCCAACCACCTGCACGCGCTGTTTCTCTATTCGGTGGAGACCGAGCAGTCTACGCAGGTGACCAGCGAGATGGCCGATTCATCGAAGCCGGCGTTCGATCGCGATGGCAAGTATCTGTATTTCATTGCCAGCACTAACTCGGGCGCAACCTCTGATGGGCTGGATATGACCAGCGATCTTTACCAGGTGACGTCGAACATCTATGCGGTTGTGCTGGCCGCGGACCAGGCTTCTCCTATTGCGCCTGAGCTGGAGGATGAAAAGACCGCGGCCGAGCGCGCGGCCGATGCGAAGAAGGATGCGGACAACGGCCCCGCCGATGAGGGCAAGGATGCCGGGAAAGACAGCGACGAAAAGGCGCATGCGGACAAGGCGGCAAAGCCTCCCGCCCCGGTGAAGCCGACCAAGGTGGACCTGGCTGGAATCGAGTCGCGCACGGTGGCGCTGCCTCTGCCCGCCGCCGACTACGTCGGCCTGACCGCGGGCGCGCATGGCAGCCTTTACTTCCTTGAGATTCCAGATTCGGGCCGCTACGCCGATCGCGGCGCAACCCTGAGCCGATGGATGCTGGAAGACCGCAAGACAGAAAAACTTGCCGAACATGTGGAGAGCTTTGAACTCTCCGCCGACGGCAAGAAAATGCTGCTGTCGATCTCGAACCGCAAACCGGACGCAATGGACGCCCCGGGGGATGAGCCCAAGCCGCCGACATGGGTGATTGTGCCTGCCAATGCTCCTGTGAAACCGGGGGAGGGCGCGCTCTCATTTGCGGACCTGAAAGTTCGCGTGGTGCCGGCAGCAGAGTGGGAACAGATGTATCACGAGGTGTGGCGCATTGAGCGGGCTTATTTCTACGATCCTCACTTCCATGGAACCGATACGGTGGCCGACGAAAAACGCTTTGAGCCGTATGTGGCGTCGATCGCGTCGCGCGCCGACTTGAATTACATCTTTCAGGAGATGCTAGGGGCGTTTTCGGTGGGGCATCTGCGCGGGACGGGCGGCGCGATCCCAGAGGCCAAGCACGTACCGGGCGGGCTGCTGGGGGCCGATTACACCGTCCACGATAACCACTATTGCCTGAAAAAGATTTATACCGGCGGCCTGTTCAACGCTCGGGAGAAGGCTCCGCTAGCGCAACCGGGATTGAATCTTGCCGTGGGCGATTGCATTCTGGCGATCAATGGGCAGGAGCTGACGGCGGCGACGGATATTCAGGAGCCGCTTGAGGGCACGGCGCACCATGTGGTCAGTCTCCATGTCGCATCCGGCGACGGAAAAAATGCGCGCGACATTTCCGTAGTGCCGCTGGCCAGCGAGGCCAGTCTGCGCAACATCGACTGGATTGAGGGCAACCAGCGCAAGGTGGACGAGCTCTCCGGCGGGAGACTGGCGTATGTGTATCTTCCCAACACGGCGGGCGCCGGCTTTACCAATTTCAATCGCTACTACTTTGCGCAGACTGAAAAGCAAGGAGCGATTATCGACGAGCGATTCAACTCCGGCGGACAGGTGGCGGATTATTTTATCGAGGTGCTGGCGCGGCACATCGAGTCGTATTGGGCGCCGCGCTACGGGCAGATCGAGCACACGCCGAATGCGGGGATTTATGGGCCCAAGGTGATGATCGCCAACGAATTTTCAGGGTCCGGTGGGGATGCGCTGCCGTGGCTCTTCAAGCAGGCCAAACTGGGACAGCTGGTGGGCAAGCGGACGTGGGGCGGGCTGGTCGGCATTGGGCCGATTCCGGTGCTGATGGATGGCGGGCACGTGACTTCGCCCAGTGTCGCGTTCTTCTCGCCCAAGGGCGTGTGGGACGTGGAGAATCACGGCGTCGATCCGGACCAGGTAGTGGAGCAGGACCCGAAGGCGGTCAGCGAAGGGCACGATCCGCAACTGGAAAAGGCGGTGGCGCTGGCGCTGGCGGATCTTGCGCAGCATCCCCCGGCGCAACCGGAAAAGCCGAAGTATCCGGACTATCACCATTGAGGCAGACGCAGGTGCTTCGACTGCGCAAGTCGTGAACTGCTCCGGATGACAGGGTGCGTTGGGAACTCTCAGGATGACAAATCAATGGATGTGGCATCCCACCCTTCCGCAAAGGGCGCGGAAGGATGGGGCTCCCGTCATTTTGACGTGAGGAATAGATAGGCTAACTCAGGAGTAACTCAAAATAGATCAAAGGGTCTTTGCGGTAGATGACGCGGGCGGTTTCGCGGAAGCCGCAGCGGGCGTAGAACGAGCCTGCGCCTGCATCGGCGTCGAAAGCGTCAAGGCGGATGGCGTCAGCCGGCCATGCTCGCGCCTGTGCAATGGCTTGCTGAAGCAACTGACTGCCGATTCCCTGGCGTTGCAGTTTGGGCGTGACGGCCATGCCTGTGAGATAGATCGCCTTCTTCACCGGCGTGAAATAGGAAACATCGATGGCCCAGGGCTTCTTGTTGGCCAGACGCAAAGTTCCAACGATGGTCTTGCCCTTGCGCGCGATGACGACACGGGCGTAGCGCAGGCTTAAAAGCACTCCTTTTTCGCTTGCCACGTGGGACCAGAAGCCCTGACCGAAACGGCGGGTGAGGTCGGCCGCCGCGGCCGTATGGAGCGTGGCCAGCGCGGGTGCGTCGGCGGGAGTGGCGATGGAGAAAGAGAGCTTCATTTTGCCTCTCGCTCGAATTCTTCAGTGCGCTGCTTTCGTCCCTCACTCGTGTTATTCGCTGACGGCGGAGACTTCGTGAAGCCAGCCGGGTTGCTTGAGTAATTCGCGGGGACGGGAGCCATCGGCGGGACCCACCAGGCCGTCGCGTTCCATTAAGTCGATGAGGTGGGCGGCGCGGCCGTAACCTATGCGCAAGCGGCGCTGCAACAAGGAAGTTGAAGCTTTGCCGAACTCGAAGACTAACCTTACGGCGTCGTCGAACATGGGATCATTTTCGTCGGGGTCGGAGTTAGAGCCTTCGACGGAGACGCGGTCGTCTTTGGGTGACTCGAGGAAGCCCTCGACATACTCGGCCTGACCTTGATCTTTCCAGAAGGCGACGATGGCGGCGGTTTCTTTTTCGCTGACGTAGGGAGCGTGGAGACGCAGGAGGCGGCTCGTGCCGGGAGGGAGAAAGAGCATGTCGCCGCGGCCGAGCAGGGCCTCAGCGCCGTTGGTGTCAAGGATGGTGCGCGAGTCGACCTTGGTGGCCAGGCGGAAGCTGATGCGGGTGGGCACGTTTGCCTTGATGAGGCCGGTGATGACGTCGACCGACGGGCGCTGGGTGGCGAGGATGAGATGAATGCCGACGGCGCGGGCCATCTGCGCGAGGCGGGTGATGGACTCTTCAACGTTGGCGCGGTCGAGCATCATGAGGTCGGCGAGCTCATCAATGATGATGACGATGTAGGGGAGCGGCTCTTCGTCCGGACCGTCGTCGAAGAGCGACGGCATGATGGACTCAAAGAGCTTGTTGTACTGATCGATGTTGCGGACGCTGCGGCTGGCGAGGAGCTTGAGCCGGCGCTCCATTTCACGGACGGCGTTGCGCAGGGCATTGGCGGCCAGCTTGGGTTCGGTGATGATGGGGGTGAAGAGATGCGGGACGCCCTCGTACATGCCGAGCTCGACGCGCTTGGGATCGACAAGAATGAGGCGCACCTGCGCGGGCGTGGTGCGAAAGAGCAAACTCATAATCATGGCATTGATGGCCACGGATTTTCCCGATCCGGTAGAGCCGGCGATGAGGACGTGAGGCATGGAAGCGAGGTCGGCGGTGACGATGCGGCCGTTGATGTCCTTGCCCATGGCCAGGGTGAGGCGGGATTTGGATTTTGAGAAGGTTTCCGATTCAATGACGTCGCGAAGATGGATGGTTTCGCGCTCGTGGTTAGGAACCTGGATGCCGACGGTGCTTTTGCCAGCCATGCGCTCGATGAGGATGCTCTCGGCGCGCATGGCGAGGCAGAGATCGTCGGCAAGGCCGGTGACACGCGAGTATTTGACGCCGGCTTCGGGCTTGAATTCGTAGGTGGTGACCATGGGGCCGGGGTTGATTTGAACCACCTGGCCGCGGACATCGAACTCGCCGCATTTTTCGACAAGCACTTTGGCTTCTTCGCGTAGATCGTCTTCGCGGATGGCTTGCGGGCCGCCGCCTGCGTTGAGCAGGGTGCTGGGCGGCAGCTTGAAACCGCTTACGTTGCGAGGGGCGACGGTTGCGGTGCGGACTTCCGCGTCGGCGCGGTTGTGGATGGCGATTGCTTCGGGTTGGCGCGGGACGGCCGTGGGTTCGAAATGAGGCGTGGTGGGACGCGCCGGGGCGGGACGGTCGGCGATGGATTGCAAGTTGGGCCGGAGTTGGAGGGGCGGAGCGCTCGGTGAAGCCGGCGCAGCGGGGATAACCGCAGAGGGGGACGCGACAGGCTCGCCGGGGCGTTCCCAGATGCTGGGCGGGCGGACTTGTGGCTCTACGGGGATTTGGGCGTCGGGCTGGGCGGCGCGCTGGAATGCGGGGATGTCGTCAAGCGGGTCGGCTTCGGGCATACGGTTGCGACGGCGGAAGAGGGCCGCGAAAAACCCCGGTCTTTTCGGTTCAAACTGAGCAGGCTCCAGTTCCTCGGGGTATTCGGCTTCTTCGTCGGCTAGCTGATCGGCATTGCGCTCGGCGCGAGCTTCACGGCGGTCCATGCGCCAGTTGTGCCAGCGCTCATAGAAGGAAACGCCGTGGAGCCAGCGGGTCTGGATGTTTTCAAAGAGGAGCGAAAAACTGACGGCGGAGGCAAAGTAGAGTCCTGCGGCGGCGAAGACGCTGGCGACGACCCATGCGCCCTGGAGGTTGAGGTAGGCCACGAGCAAGCCGGCCATGAGTCGGCCGACTACGCCTTCGACGGGGAGCGCATGGAACCAGCGCCAATGCCAGGGCAACAGGCCAAAGGTGGCGGGAAGGAAAAGCAGGGCCAGCACGGTGCCGGTCCAGCGCAGCCAGGGCGAACCGCTGGGACGGGAATGCATCCAGGTCCAGCCGATGCCGCCCAGCCAGAGGGGCAGGAAGAAGGCAGTGAGGCCGAGGATTTGCAGCAACAGATCGCTGAGCCATGCGCCAAAGAGTCCGACCCAGTTGCGCACGGCGTGGGGCAGGGCGGGGTTGGCGGCGGTGTTTAGCGAAGGGTCAGTGGCGTGCCATGTGGCGAGGGCGAGCAGCAGCAGGAGCGCGGCTAGCTGCATCACGAGGCCCAGGAACACATTCAGGGGTCGACTGCGCGTGGGTGACAGAACGATGCGAATGGGTTTCATGGGTTGGGCGCTCCCGCTCGAAACGGCTGCTCAGAGGACCGGCCGCGAGCGAGTTGAAGGAGCGGACGAAAAGTCCCAGAGCAGCTTTTATTATCCCCGCGCGGGAAACGGACTACGGGGGAAAACAGGCAGGGGGAACCTTGGTGTGGACCCCCTTTCAGGGAACAGGGAATAGGAAACAGTAGCGGAACCGGCGATTAAAATTAACCTGAGCCTTGGTGGTTTGTCCGTGGTTCAACAAGGCCTCTCTTTTGTTAAGGGTTATATTTTGCGAGCCAGTCCGAAAGCTCCTGCATGACGTTCAGGCGTTGCTCCCAAAGGATGGGGAAGTGAGGCGAGCCGGGATAGGTGACCATGCGCACGGTTTTTCCGCGGGCGGCCAGGAGCTGGAAGTACTCGGTGCCCTGAAAGGTGGGAACGCGGCGGTCAGCTTCGCCGTGAAGAATCAGCAGCGGCGTGGTCACCTTGCCGGCAAAGGCGACGGCGGAAAATTGCCGGAAGGCTTCCTGATCTTCGTCCGTCCAGCGCGCGTCGTAGTCGATCTGCTGGATGTCGCTGGTCCACAGGAACGGGCCCCAGTCTGTGATGCCGGCGCCTTCAATGGCGGCTTTGTAGCGGCCGGTCTGGGTCACGGTCCATGAGGTCATGAATCCGCCCGCGCTCCAGCCGAAGATGGCGAGGCGATTGGGATCGGCCCATCCCTGGGCAATGGCGTAGTCGGTTGCGCTGTCCACGTCCTGATAGGCGCGGTCGCCAAAGTGCTGGTAGATGGCGGCCAGAAAATCCGCTCCATAGCCCGTGGAACCGCGGTACTCCGGCTGGAGGACTACATAGCCGAGGCCAGCGACGGTCCGCGAAAACGGATCGAAACTCAACTCATCGTTGGCTTCAGGGCCGCCGTGGGGAAGAACGAGGAAGGGATATTTTTTGCCTTCAACGTAGCCGGCGGGAAACGTCGCAATGCCTTCGAGCGCGATTCCACCTTTGCTGGTCCAGCGGACACTTCGGACGGCGCCGAGGTCGACGGCGGCTAATTGCGCGTCTCCCTCATGGGTCAACAGGCGCAGATGATCGCCCTCCGGCACGGCTGCATTGTGCGCGTGCGCGGGATCGCCCACCGTCAGCGCAATCTGCTCACTGGCGCCCGCGTACGGCGAGCCCACGGGCACTCCAGCGACGACGCCGTCGGGCCAGCGGTAGGCCGGCTTGAGCGCGCCATCGCTGAACTCATCGACCTCGGTGCGAACGCCGTGATCGACGAGCACCCACACGTGGCCGCGGACATCTCCGGATATCTGCAGGGCGGTGCCGTCGAGCGCGGGGGTGCGGTCCTGGGCTTGGGTTGCGGAGGGTGGCGCTGCGCCGCTGTAGGCCGGCACGGTCCACACATGCTCCGGAGTCAGCACGGCGGATTTGGTGGAGAGAAACGCCAGCTCCTTTCCGCCATCGGCCCACGCAATGCCGCTCACGGTGTTGGGAATGTCGGCCACATGCCGCGCGCCGGACGCGGCGCAGACATCGATGGCGGTGCTGACGTTGTGGTGGCCGATTCTGGGCAGCTCCGACAAGACGGCCAGCGAATCGCCAGCGGCATTCCAGGCGGCTGCGCCCTCGCCACCGGCGATAATTCCACCGGATACATTTTTCAAATTGCCGCACCACCAGGCTCCAGCTGTGCCGTCGGCATTGACCACGTAGAGGCTGGCTTCGTCCGGCTCCTGGACGTGGCGCATGTCGTCGAGCGGATCAGGCTGGCGCGGATCGGCAACGATGGCGAAGCGCGTGCCCTGGGGCGAAGGGCCGGCCGACTCGATTCCACGCGGCAGCAGAACCAGCGTGGAGGGAACGGCGGCGGCTTTGCCGTCCTGGATGGGGAAGATGGCGAATTGGGGAAGATTGTTCACCTTTCACGTGCCGTAGAGCGCGTGGCCGTCGCGGGTGAAGCCGAGCGGCGTGAAACTCTCCTGCAGATCGAGCTTGGCGGCATGCGCGCCGTTGGCGGCGATGGTCCACCACTCATGATGAGTGGGGCCCTTTTCCGCGCCGAAGGTGACGCCGTAGAGGATTGTGCCTTCGGGCGAGACCGCCGCGGCGGCCGCGCTGTGGAGCGTTGCCCAGTCGCGGGCGGTGAAGGGATGCTTTGGGGCGGCGGGCTGCGGGGTTGGGGCGGGCTGAGACCCGGCGATTGCGGCTGCGGAAAGGACGAGGGCAAAGCATACGTAGAGGAGGGATTTGCGCTTGATGGTCATGACCGACTCAGTATAGTTCCCTGGGAGCGGGTCGGAGGAAGGATGGGGCGCCAGGCGGCTGCGCAGTTTCACAGCTTCACATGGTTTTGATTGGTTCAGTGGAAACTGTTGATTCTGAGTGTTTTGTGGTTATTTTCACAGTTTAACAATTTAAGCGTTCCTGTGAGGATGGTCGGCGAAAATTATTGATTATGGATGGGTTAAGGAAGGCTCCACAGTTTCACGGGCGAAAAACGCGAAAATTGTTTTTCATGGTGGCGTGGCTAGTTGGGTAGAAGATGTTTGGATGGTGGAGGTTACGGGGTTCGGCTTGACCGATTCCGGGGTGCAAGCGGGGAACCGGCGCGCCGCGCGGAGAATTGCGGGCAGGGTTTGGAGGAGATACGCCACGACGGCGGATACCGAGGTGTCGCGGCTGGCCGCCCAAACCCGCGCCTGGCGGTATGTCTCGTCGCTGACGGTTACGGTGATGTTTCTCATGATCGTCCTTATTTCTCCATAGTGCGCCGGGGGAGGGTTATTTTCTGCAATGCGAGTCGCCGGGGTTCACGATTTCCCAGCCTCGCAAGAAAAAAGCGAAGGATGGGGCACCCGGCGGTTTGGGGTGCGGCAAAGGGTGGGCCGCCCGCCCGGAAAGGCGGATGTGTGCCCTCCTATTTCGCTATCATTAGCTGATCTATCACCTCTAAATCCACCTCCAGAGGATCATCTTCTCGTGGTCTTGAAAAGCTATTTCGACGGTAGCAATCAGGCAGACAGTAGCCATTACGACCGCATCAGTATTGCTACCGTGTGCGGTACAGGCAGGCAATGGAAGAGATTCGATACTGCATGGAGAAGGATTCTCTATAAGCACAAGGCTGATTATCTACACACCACGGATGCCGTTTCTTTGCAAAATGACTTCGCGGTCGAAAAGGGATGGAGCAAGACGCGAGTTGATTCCTTCATTGGGGATCTTGTTGGCGTGGTCACAAGCCATATGGCCACGTTCGCCGGAGACCCAAGTGGATTGGCTAGGCCGGGCCTGCTTCCCGTAACGCTGACAATCCCATTCGATGATTGGCTAAGAGCTAAGAGAGACGTTCCCGAAATACCGGACACAATAGAGGACATATGCGCTAGAGAGTCAACTGCCTTTGCTCTCAAATGGGGGAGGTACATAGGGTGCAAGAAGTATCAACTCTTCTTCGACCAGGGGGAGCCCTTTTGTGGGTACATAAGCAATACTTGGAGGCATCCCAAGGCTCAAAGAGACGTTGAACTAATGAAAGACATCATCCATGTCGGCGAAGCTGATTCAAGATACGTTCCCGCTCTTCAAATGGCCGATCTGTTCGGTTGGTGTGTGAATCGTGCCAATCAAGAGACTAGGCTGTGGCACGTGAGGTTGCACGGTCTAATTTGGCAGAGCAGGCTTCTTGACTACGAGCATTTGATAAAGCCGAACCCTGACGCGCTAAAACGCATCGAGTCATGGAAGCTGCCGCCGCGACGATCGAGTGTAAAGAATCTCAGCAAACCAAAGAAAAGCGCATAATCAGCCAAGTATATTATTTCCCACTTTTTCCGCCTGTTTAAGGGTGGGCCATCCGCCAGAGGTTTCCCAAGGCTTGCCGGGGGCGACGAGAGTAAAAGCCGCGTAGTGTGCGTCTTAACGCGCTTCCGTTTTCAGCGCATTGATCACGTACATTGAAGTCTTGTTGTCTTGTCCGGTCGCTTCATGGTATCGGTCGATGGCGGCGGCGGTTTCGTGCGCTCGAATCAAGTCCAGGAGTTTCGAACGCAGCGGTTCCTTGATCTCTGATGCGAGTGCTTTATAGTGCGCGAGCGATGCTTCATTCGTGGCCGCATTGTCGCGATACTCTTTGATTGCGGCATCCGTCGCGCACGGATAATCATAGAACCAGCGCCCGTTCTCTTGGATCAGGTACACGACGTAACCGCCCACGTCGTCGCCCTGCTGATAATCGATGTGCAGTTCCTGCGAGGGCTTCACCGTCCAGCGCTGGCCCATGCTTTCGAGCGCCTTCAGATTGCCTTCGTTGACCGGCATTACCGAGGACTTGTAATTCGGCGGAATCGGCTCTCCCGTATGACTCGCCATTGCATCGTAGTAGTCCTTATTTTCGGGAGTCATGCAGGCAAGTGATTTCGGGTACAGAAATAACCGCTGCCGCACAATGTCCTTGGCGTTCGTCGCCGCTACAAATTGCGTAACAAAGTTATTCAGGTCGCCGGGAACTCCCTGCGCGGGCTGCGCGTCTGCGATTGCAACTGCGGAAAGGATGAGGGCAAGGCATCCGTAGAGGAGGGATTTGTGATGGATGTTCATGACCGACTCAGTATAGTTCGCTGGGAGCGGGTGGCAGTGGGTCGCAATCTCCCACCCTTCGCTAGAAAAAAGCGAAGGATGGGGCACCCACATTTTTTCGGCTGGTTTAAGGGTGAGCCACCCGCCTTGCGGGGCGGGTCACATAAAATGGCTTGACTGTCGCGGTGATCCGACCAGTGCCATAGTCTCTAAAGATTGGATTGATTCGGTATACATCTGATATTCTGTGTTTGCCACCGGTGCAAGGTGGATAAGACCAAAACATCCTCACCGCAGAACGCAATTAGGTTTCCCGCAACGGTGAAAACCGCAAGACCGCAAGCCCGACGGTTAGCATTTCCCTCCTATCGGTGCCTTCGATTTGCCACTAGGTAAGGCCAAGGCAATACCAATTCAATTGAGGATAGGAACATGCTGCGATTTACTCGCAACGTGCCCGCGTTGACTTCAATTGTCGATGCGTGCGCACGGTTGTTATCCGCCGTGGGATTGCTCATAGCGGCTATTGCGGAACTGCGGCGCCAGCTCCGGTAACGTCAACACCGGGCAGGAGGCTTTCGCCCCTGCCCGCTACACTGGTCCACACGCGGCGCTATAATTGGTCGCATTCATTAGCTCACTGGCTTGCTCTGACGAGGTTGCCAATGATGTGGTTGAGGGTCTCAATTTCAGCGCCGATTCTTGCATTGTCCATGCTATGCATTAGCCAGGACCTTACGTCGGGCGGGCCGGACAGCATCATTGCCGGACCCTTCGGCGAGCCTCGAATGGTAATGAGTGAAGGCGGCCAGTGGAGCTATCCGATCAAAGTGTTCGCAAATGCTGAAATTGAAACCTTTGTACCAGACATCACTTCGCCGGGGTGGGTGCAATGGCACGTCGCGGAATTCCGTCAAAAGGGAACGTACAATACCTATCTCTATATTTATCGGCCAAACACCCGCTTAACTGGCCGTGAGCTGATCTACGTAGACACGCGGGCCAAAACTGTCGTTGTCTCACGGCCCTTGAGGAAGCCTTTCAAAGTCAATATTTCCAATGCGCCTTTGGAAGTAGCAAAATCGATAGCCAAAGTCACTTCGCTCGTAACGGAGGAGACTGAACGATTTCGCGGTCAGACAATCCAAAGTGTGATCGAACAGGACGAAGCTGTAGCGGCCAGGATGGCTTGCGAGAATCCCGGCGGCTGCCCAAATATTCAAAGATACCCTCGAACTCCTCCCCAGCTAATCCCAGGTGCGGTTCCCGGAGTCAACTGCGGAATCGGGACCGACAAATCTTGCTGCTGTGCAGATAATTCTATGCAGTTAGATGTCCCCTCAACGCAGTCCACCCCCGTAGAAACAAAGGACGGACTGTACCGTGTAGGCGGAAGGGTTTTAGCGCCGGTTCCGCGGAACAGCGTGATGGCTGTCTACACCGATGAGGCGCGCCGCGCCAAGCTGCAAGGTGTGGCACTTGTGTCTGTGATCGTGGATGTGCAGGGTAATCCGCAGAACGCGCAGATCGTTCGAGGGCTGGAAATGGGGTTGAATGAAAAGGCCCTAGAAGCAGTTCGGAAGTACAGGTTCAAGCCTGCGATGTTGGACGGGAAGACGCCTGTGCCGGTCATGATTACTATCGAGATCAACTTCCGCTTGTATTAAAGGGAACATCGATAACGGAGAGCACAATCGAGCGCGAGTGGTGCCGGGGTAGTGACTGCCTTAACGCACGAAAGCCCCTCGTTTACGAGAGGCTCGTGTCAATCTAGGGAAGTGAAAGGGTAATGCAGTGGTCCAACGGTATGCTTGCGTGTCCTCTATCAAACCTGCGAGTACGATTGTGATGCCACCCAGTAGCTATCCCGTTTCTGGACAGCGGTTGTCTCGCCTCCGAACGTCACCAGATATTGACCCTCCGGCAAATCATCCGGGGCACTGAAGATGCTGCAGCTTGCGTAGTGTGAAACGTTGGTTCCAGGTAGGGAAACTTTCAACGCGCTCACGAGACACTCTGCCTCTCGTCCCATACCCTTGAGCAATCCTGACAACATGACGCTTTCACGATGTGATGCCATGGTTGACCCTCCCTCCACCAACAGTATAGTTGAATTTGTCATCATGCCGGGCCGTCAAGCCGTACGCAACAGGTAGGCTTGCCGAGCCTGTAAGCCGGGTACAACGCGCCGCTGGGGATGGTGGCAGGGGGAGGGTACCGAATGGCTCTCAGGGGCTCTTTCCTAGCACCGATTGAATACGACTAGCTGCCGAGGAGTTTGGAGCCCCAGAGGAGGAGGGCGGCGCCGAGCAGGATGCGGTAAACGGCGAAGGCGGTGAAGCCGTGTTTGCGGACCCACTGGAGAAACCACTCGACGACGCCGAGGGCGACGATGAAGGAGACCACGAGACCGATGAGCAGGATGATCCAGCGGTCGTTGGTCATGACGACGTGAGCGGCGGCCACTCCGGCGGCTTGCGCGGATTTGCTGGGGTGAATTTCCTTGAGGAGGTCCCAGGCGGTGGCGGCGATCATGGTGGGGATGGAGAGCAGGAAGCTGAACTCGAGGGCGGAGGGACGGTCGAGGCCGACCAACTGGCCGGCGGCGATGGTGGACATGGAGCGCGAGGTTCCGGGGAATATGGCGGAGAGCGTCTGGCAGAGGCCGATCCATATTGCCTGCCAGAGCGTCATCTCCTCGACATGGATGGTTGTGGGCTCATAACGAGTGGAGCGGACATCGACGACCCACATGACGACGCCGCCGATGAGCAGGGCGAGGGCCATGGTGCGGATGCTGCCGAGATTTTTTTCGCTCCACTTGTGCAGCAGCAGGGCGGGAACCGAGGTGACGGCAAAGGCGATGAGGGTGAGCGAGATGGGATGGGTGAGCCAGGTGCGGTCGCCGTTTTCGCCCTTGGGAAAGGTACGGAGGAATCCAACGATGCGGCCGAGAAAAAGCAGGCAGAGGGCGACGATGGCGCCCAACTGAATGACGATGGTGTACATCTTCCAGTAGGCGTCATCGAGGGGAATATGCATGATGGCTTCGGCGAGGCGCAGGTGGGCTGTTGAGCTGACGGGGAGGAACTCGGTCAAGCCCTCGACGATGCCCAACAGAAGGGACTGAATATAGGGGTTCAAAAAGCCTCCGGGGTGGTGGTTGGAACAAGTATCGGCAAAGAAGCGGGACGGATGAGCCCCTATTCGCGGTCGATGCCATAAACGGGAACGCCTTCATCCAATTTGTACACCAGAGCCCCGGCGCGCCAGGTGTAGTCGGATTGCGCGAAGTGGTCTTTAAGGCGGGTGGCGAGATCTTTGGCGCGGCTGTTGGCCTGGTCGCTTTTCTTGGTGTTTCCGTCGGCGGCATACATATCGCGGAGCACGGCCTGGCGGTAGACGGCGAGGTAAAGGGCCTGGGCGGTGCGGGGACCGTCAGGGTGCTCGGCGGCATACTTCTCGTAAATCTCGGCCTCCCTCTCAGGACACTGGACCTGACCCTGCCAGTCTCCGCAAAGCTTGTTGTCAATGAGCTCGTAGGCGGCTAGATCGGCCTGGCGGGTGCGCGGATAGTACTTGAGGATTTTTTTCAGCTCATCTTCATCCATTTGCTCGCGCATGTAGGGGTCTTTTTGCTTGGCGGAGGGGCGAGTGGATGCGTCGGCCTTTTGCAGTTGCCATTGGATGTCGGCAGCGCGCCATGCGGCTTCAGGCGTGAGCGGGGAGTTGGGATACATCTCGGTCACGCGGCGGTAAAGGTAGCGAGCGCTCCTGGCGGCGTTGGCGGGGCCGCGGGGGTCGGAGGCGAGGGCCTCCTGGTTGGCGGCTTCGCCCATCAGGATCTGATCGCCGTTGGGAGTGGTTTCAATGACCACGCCTTTGGATTGCATCCAGCCGGAGATGGGGGGCGGGGTGTCGCTGGTATCGAAGACTGGGGCGTCGTTGCCGCGCGCCTCTTCAATGTCGGTGTTGGCGTAGACGCGAATCCAGGGGCCGCTTTTTTCGGCGACGACCATTTCGCGGCCGATCTGGACCCGATCGACTTTCTCTGATGTGAGGTCGGGGGCGACGTAGAGGATGGTGATGCGCAGCGGCGTGGCGCGGGGTCCGGCGAGGGGTTTAACCTGCTGCTCCGGTTTCTTTTGTGCGGGTGCGGGAATGGCGGCGCAGAAGACGGCGATGGCGACGGTGAGGGGTGCGACGAGGCGGGTTTTCATCACAGGGAAAATCATAGTCGAACGACGGCCCCTGCGGTGGGGCGGATGCCTTCGGCGGGCGCTTGCCAGAGATCTAAAGATGAGGAACGAGCTCTCAGGACTCGGTAAGAATTTGGGCGAGCTGGGCAGGGTCGACGTTGCCGCCGCTGACGATAGCGACGGCGCGGGTGTAGGGCGGGAGCTGAGCGGCATGAAACAGCAGGGCGGCGACGGCGACAGCTCCGCTGGGCTCGGGGACGAGGCGCGTGGTGGCGACGATGGCGCGCATGGCAGCGCGGATTTCGTCTTCGGTGACGGTGACGATGCCGTCGACGAAGGCCCGGATGTGGGCGAAGTTGCGCTGGCCGACGCTTTGGGTGCGGAGTCCGTCGGCGATGGTGCGGCTGGTGAGCTCAGCCGGCCAGGTGACGATGACGCCGGTGCGGAAACTTTCTGCGGTGTCGGCGGCGAGCTCGGGTTCGACACCGAAGACTTTGGTGCGGGGGCTGAGCTGCTTGACGGCCGCGGCTACGCCGGAGAGCAGGCCGCCGCCGGAGACGGGCGCGAGAACGAGATCGGCATCGGGTAGAGACTCGACGATCTCAAGGCCACAGGTGGCCTGACCGGCAATGATCTGCTCGTCATCGTAGGGCGGGATGACGACGTAGCCGTGTTCGCGGACGAGCTCATCGGATTTGGCGAGGCGCTCGCTGGAGGCTACGCCGACGTCGACGATTTCAGCGCCGAGCGCGAGGGTGGCGTCGCGCTTGATGGCGGGAGCGTTGGAAGGCATGACGATGACGGCTTTCCACCCCATCGACGAAGACCTGTCGCTGGGGGCCCCGGATTTAGCGCCTACTTCGCGGGCTACGTAGGCGACGGCCTGGGCGTGGTTGCCGCTGGAGTAAGTGATGACGCCGCGGGCGATTTCCGCTGGAGTGAGCTGGAGAATCTTGTTGGCCGCGCCGCGGATCTTAAAGGCGCCGATGGGTTGAAGACTTTCCGCTTTAAGATAGATTTCTTTGCCGCTGCCGTGGCCGCTCAGGCCGGGAAAGGATGCGCGGATGAGCGGGGTCTTGACGGCGATGGATGCGATGCGGGCGGCGGCGGCGCGGATGGCGGCAAGAGAAACCAGTTGTTCAGCCATTTTGAGGACCTGTTTCACTCGGTGCTTCGTTACTACTGAGCTCGGGTATTTGATAAAAGCTGCTTTTCAAGCTGCAGAAAAAGTTGTAACGAACAATGTAATAGGCCGCCGCAACTCCGTCCCAGGCAGTTATCTTCTTTCCTTCTTCATAGGTGCGCCCATAGTAACTTATTGGAGTTTCGTAGATGGCGCATTTTAGCTTGGCGACCTTGGCGGTTACTTCGATTTCAAAACCGAACCCATGCGAGTTGATTTTCATTTGCCGGATTATATTTCCGTCGAATGCCTTATAACATGTTTCCACGTCGGTAAGATTGATATTAGTCGCTAAGTTAGACAGGAAAGTAAGAAGCTTATTGCCGAGATAATGGTAAAAATATAAAACCCGCGTGGCTTTTCTCACCAGAAAGCGGGACCCGAACACCACGTCCGCGTTGCCATTCAGAATGGGAGCAATCACATCAGGAATCTCCTGGGGGTCGTATTCGAGATCCGCATCCTGAACGATCACAACTCTCCCTCGCGTAAGGCGAAAGCCTGTCTTGAGCGCTTCTGTCTTGCCCCGGTTTCTGTCATGGCGCAGCGCTTTTATTTCGCTATGCTCCGCGCTTAATCTGGCGAGAATCTCCGCCGTCTTATCGGTTGAGCAATCATCGACGATCACGATCTCAAGCAACTGGGGCAGCGCGAGGAGCCTGTCGACAATTGCGGCAAGAGTATCTTCCTCGTTGTAAACGGGAACGACTACCGAAAGGCACTTCTCTTGCATACGCTCTTCTCCGTCGACCCGCCCGGGTATGTTTTGTTCAGAAGGCAATAAAGCAGAAGCCGCCCGATCCATGAGAATCAATGAGCTGCCTGGCGAGCTGCGTGGCCATGGAAAGTGGAGGGCGTCCATTCTGTGCCCTGCACATGGAAGTGTATGTTAACTCAAAACCGTGTCGTTGGTGGATTCATGTAGTTCAAGAAGGTGTTGAAGGGGAATCACTCAAGGCAATTTCCCCGCGTCTCATCGTGGTGTATGATCATAGATTCCGATCCGCCACTTGACCCGTAAACCGCTCCCCGGAGAGAAGATGACACAAGCGCGACTCGACGGTCTGTATATGCTGCTGCTGGGTTGCGTGGTGTTTGTTTTGCTGGGCGCCGCCATGGAAAACACCGCTCCTGAACCTCTGGCCGATTTTAGAGGGCTTTACTATCCCGCACGATGTCTGATTCAACATTGCGACCCTTACATGGAAAGTGGAGTATTGCGCATTTTCAGGCAAGAGGGAGGAGACCGGCCGTCGGATACGGCGCAGGTTCGCCAGATTGCGACACAGGCTGTTTACCCGCCAAGCGCCTTTTGCGTTTCGGTTCCCTTTGCGATGATGCCCTGGGGCCTCGCTCATATAGTCTGGATCACGCTCACGTTTGGAAGCCTGATTTTTGCTTCATTTTTGATTTGGAATCTCGGAGCGGACTACGCGCCAATTCTCTCCGGAGTTTTGGTTGGCTTTCTTCTGGCCAATAGCGAAGTGCTGATTATGACGGGCAATGCGGCCGGAATTATGGTGAGTCTTTGCGTGGTGGCCGTCTGGTGTTTTCTACGGCAACGGTTTGTGCCGGCTGGAATCCTGTGCCTTGCGGTTAGCCTCGCCGTAAAGCCACACGATACGGGCTTGGTTTGGATGTATTTCCTGCTGGCGGGCGGAGTTTACCGCAAGCGGGCACTGCAAAGCTTGCTCGCGACGATCGTACTGAGCCTGCCGGCCGTGCTTTGGGTCTGGCACGTAGCGCCACACTGGATGCAGGAACTTCATTCAAATATCCTGGCGTTTTCAGTTCACGGCGGCACCAACGACCCCGGCCTCGCTTCGGGCGGCGCCCACGGCCTGGCTATGGTGGTCAGCCTGCAGGCGATGATCAGCGTGTTTTGGGACGATCCGCGGATTTATGATTGGGTGAGCTATCTCATTTTTGCGCCGCTTCTGTTTGTATGGATGTTCGCGACTCTGCGAAGCCGTTCGTCGCCGGCGAAAACGTGGCTGGCGCTCGCTGCCATCTCCGCTCTTTCCATGCTGCCTGTCTATCATCGGCTCTATGACACCAAGCTGTTGCTGCTGACTGTTCCCGCGTGCGCCATGCTGTGGGCCGAGGGCGGCTGGATCGGGAAGCTGGCGCTGGCGGTGAATGCCGCTGGATTCGTGTTGACCGGAGATCTGCCCTGGGCCGTCGTCATCGCTCTGATCCAACACCTGCACCTGCCTGCGACGGAGATATGGAAGCAGGCGCTGATCGCTGTGCAGGTGTTTCCAGCCCCGCTCGCCCTACTTGCGATGGGCAGTTTTTACCTGTGGGTCTACGCGCGGCACTCTTCGCGTCTGCCTGGAGCAGCGGAGTCTGGAAACGGCACGGAGGCACCGGTCAGGGCAGCCCGGCTCGATTCCGGCACGTACCTGAACAGGCCATTTCGGATTATGATTCCGAGTTCGCGCGCGGTTGGTGGCAGGCGGAGAACTTAAACATGAAAAGAGGCCGGCTCGATGGTCTGTATTTATTTCTGCTCGGGAGCGTCGTGTTTGTCCTGCTGGGCCTCGCACTGAGCAATCCCTCGCCCATATCGATGGTGGATTTCAGGGTCCTGTACAACCCCGCTCGGTGCCTCATTCAGCATTGTGACCCCTACAACGAAAATGATGTAATGCGCATATCCCTCGCAGAAGGTGGGATCCTGCCTACGGACAACGCCGTGGCTCGCCAGGTGTTGACGGCGAATGTATATCCGCCATCTGCATTTTGTCTCACGGTTCCTTTCGCGACGCTGCCATGGGGGCCCGCGCACACGCTGTGGAGGATGCTCACAATGGCCGGGCTAATCTTCGCCTCGTTTCTGATTTGGAATCTTGGGACAAGTTACGCTCCAACTCTCGCTGGCGTCCTGGTTGGTTTCCTTCTAGCCAACTGTGAATTGTTTGTTGTTAGCGGCAATGCGGCCGGGATTGTCATAAGCCTTTGCGTGGTAGCAGTCTGGTGCTTTCTTCGCGAGCGATTCATTCTGGCGGGCGTCCTGTGCCTCGCGGTCAGTCTCGCAGTCAAGCCGCAGGTTACGGGATTGGTCTGGATATATTTCCTGTTGGCGGGCGGGGTTTACCGGAGGCGCGCCTTGCAAACCCTCGTGGCGACCGTCGCGCTGAGCTTGCCGGGGGTTCTGTGGGTATGGCACGTGGCTCCGCACTGGATGCAGGAACTGCATTCAAACATCCAGGCGTTTTCAGCGCACGGCGGTGTTAACGAACCGGGACTCACTTCGTCGGGTGCCCATGGGCTCGGCATGTTAGTAAACCTGCAAGCGATCTTCAGCGTTTTCTGGGACGACCCGCGCATATACGATACTGCAAGCTATCTTGTATTTGCGCCGCTCCTGCTGGTTTGGGCGTTCGTCACTTTTCGCTCCCGTCCCTCGCCCAAAACAGTCTTGCTGGCGCTGGCAGCCATATCGGCTCTTTCCATGCTGCCGGTCTATCACCGGCAGCATGATGCGAGGCTCTTGCTGCTCACAGTTCCGGCTTGCGCCATGCTCTGGGCTGAGGGCGGCCTGGTGGGAAAGCTGGCGCTGCTGGTGAATACTGCGGGGTTCGTGTTGATCGGGGATCTGCCCTGGGTGGCCGTTCTTATTCTGATCCAGCACCTGCACCTGCCGCCGACGAGGCTGTCAAGCCAGATTGTCATGGCCGTGCAGGTTTTTCCTGTGCCGATCATCCTGCTGGTGATGGGTATTTTTTATCTTTGGGTGTATGTGCGGCGGTGTTCGGCGGATGCCGCGCTTGAATCGGCCAAAGAGGCATGACAACCCAATCGACTCTTCCCCCGGCAGACTCCGGCCGCAAAAACAGACGCCGTGAGGGTGGTGCGTCCAACTTCGGTGGGCGTCTGGCGAAGTGATACAATGAATACATGTATTCACATGGAGGCTGAGATGGCTACTTCAATCAGGCTTGCGCCGGAAATCTCGAACCGGCTGGATCGGCTGGCTGCCAGGACGGGGCGTACCAAGGCCTTCTATCTGCGGGAGATGATTGAAGGCGGCATCAGCGAGCTGGAGGATTACTACTTGGCCGCCGAGACGCTGGAGCGGGTCCGCAAGGGCAGGGAGCGTGTGTACTCCGCGGCTCAAGTAAGGAAAGACCTTGGCCTGGGCGATTGAGTACGCCGAGACCGCGAAGAAGCAACTGCGCAAACTGGACAAAGTCGCCGCTCGGCGCATTGTTGAATTCATGGACGAGCGCGTTGCTCCCAGCGACGACCCGCGCGCGTTGGGCAAGGCCCTCAAGGGCTCTCTTGGTTCTCTATGGCGCTACCGCGTGGGCGACTACCGCGTCCTTTGCGACATTCAAGACGGGATGCTGACGGTTCTGGTTTTGCAAATTGGTAATCGGCGGGAAGTGTATCGGTGAGGCGGTGGTTCTCTTCGATGAAGAAAGGCCGCTGGGAAAAACTAGTTTCAAAGGTGGGGATTTGGGGCACCCTCCAATCGCTCATTAACGTACCGGGACCGTAAACGAGATCGAACCTTCATGCAGTTGGTGAGTCTCACGCTGCGTCGCTGTCCCCTCTGCAGAGATCTCATACTCAAGATTCAACCCCTCGCAGACAAATAATCTCTCCATCTGATCGAATCCGACCGCCGCCTGACCGGGGCGTAAGCTGGGCGGGATGCCCCTGTTTCCCCTGTGGACGGCTGTCTGAATGAGGTTGCCGATAAGCCTGGTTTCTCCGGGGTAGATAACTTCATCTACTCCGCCTCGAAACACAATCCAATCCGACTCCGACGGTCGCGGTGGAATTCCGAAGCCTCCGTTGCCATCAATCCCAAAGTCGTCTCGTCGCAGGTTCATTAATCGCCTGAAACGGACGCCGGGAAATTTGGCAATCCCCATGCCATCGTTCCTAAGACCAAAGAGAAGACGCCTCATAGCACCACCGGGATGCCCCGGTGGATCCATCATCATATCGGAGGCTTCAATGTGAAGGCTCAGCCTCGGGATGGGTCTCTTGCCGAACCGTTCCTCGATCTGGAAGAACTCCATCGGAATTGTTCCAGACGCAATCGGGACGTAAAACCGCCAATCTACTTTAGACCTTCTTGGAGCACCTTCGGAGACTGGCACAAAGATCAAGACGAAACCGGATCCCTTGGCCTGACCATCAGCGATTGTTTTTGTTCTGACGCCCTCAATGCCCGGCTCGACGGACTTGAGGATAATGTCTAGAGCTTCTGATTCGACAGCTCTTCGGTCCGCTACGGGGGCGAGGCTGCGGACTAGATCGGGTGTATTGGCTCCGCGCCCAGAGGCCCTTACCCCAACTACGATTACCCCGCCGGTCGCATTGGTAAAACCGCAGGCAGCCTTAGCGATCGTCCTCCTAGCGTCATCGGGACGCGTAGGCCATTCTTTACAATCGAAGTCTGCGTCTTCAGGCTGTCCAATCAGTCCCTGTAGCACGCGCAACGACGACATCTTTCTATAGAAACGCTCAGCATTTGAAGGCATCGCGCCCAGAATAACATCGCGGCACTGGGAGTCGCAGGCGGTGCGAGCTTGGCGTAAATCAGATTTCGAGGATGACGGGCATGATCATGGGGCGGCGGCCGGTGGATTTCTGGATCAGGCGCTTTAGCTCAGCTCGGACTTTTTCCTTGACCATGCCGTAGTCGGATTTTTGTTCGAGGCTCAAGGCGTCGAGGGTTTTGAGGACCAACTCGCGGGCCTGGTCAGTAATGTCTGCGCCGCCGAAGCCGCGCATGATGACTTCAGGCGGCTGCTCGACCTTGCCGGTGCGCTTGTTGATGGCCAGGACGGCGAGCACGATGCCGTCTTCAGAGAGAATGCGGCGGTCGCGGATGACGAGGTCTTCAACGACATCGTTGGAGGAGCCGGAATCGATGAGGACGCGGCCGGCGGTGACTTTGTCCTTTTTGCGGGCGTCGGTCTTGTCGAGTTCGAGCACGTCTCCATCTTCAATGACGATGGCGTGCTCGACGGCGCCGGTTTCCATGGCCAGGCCGGCGTGACGGCGGAGATTGCGGTAGTCGCCGTGAATGGGGATGAAGAATTTGGGACGGACGAGGTTGATGAGCAGGCGCTGCTCTTCCTGCGCGCCGTGGCCGCTGACATGGATGAGGCCGTTGGAACCGTCGTCGCAGACCACATTGGCGTCGCGTCGATAGAGATGGTCGATGACGCGGAAGATGCCCTTCTCGTTGCCGGGAATGATGCGGGAACTGAGGATGACGGTGTCTCCGGCATCGATGTGGGCGTGGCGATGGTTATCCACAGCGGCGCGGCTGAGGGCGCTCATGGGCTCGCCCTGGGTGCCGCTGATGAGGACCATCAACTTCTCCGGCGGGAAGTCGCGCATCTGGCCGGGGTTGATGACCAGGCCCTGGGGAATGTCAATGTAGCCGAAGTCCTGCGCAATTTCAGAACTCTCCATCATGGAGCGGCCGACGATGGCGACTTTGCGGCCATGTTTGCGGGCCAGCTCGAGGGCGATGCGAATGCGGAAGATAGAAGAGGAGAAACAACTGAAGAAGAGCTTCTTTTTGGTTTGCGAAAAAATTTCGTCGAGGCGCGGAATGACGGCGCGCTCGCTGGGCGTGTAGCCGGTGCGTTCGACGTTGGTTGAATCCTGGAGCAGGGCAAGGACGCCGCGCTTGCCGTATTCGGCGAAGGTGTGCAGATCGAAGGCGTGATTGTCGAGGGGCGAAAGATCGATTTTGAAGTCGCCGGTGTGGATGACGATGCCCACCGGGGTGTCAATGGCCAAAGCTACGCAATCGACCAGCGAGTGAGTGACGCGAATGGGCTCAATGGTGAAGGGGCCAAGGGTGAATTTTTCCCTGGGCGTGATTTCGACAAGGGTGGTTTCATCCAGCAGGTGATGCTCTTCAAGCTTGCCCTCGACGTAAGCCAGCGTGAACTCGGTGGCGTAGACGGGGACTTTGAGTTCGCTCAGAATCCAGGGCAGGCCGCCGATGTGGTCCTCGTGGCCGTGGGTGAGGATGATGGCGCGGACATGGGCCTTGTTCTCGATCAGGTAGGTGATATCGGGAACGACGATATCGACGCCGAGCAATTCCGACTCGGGAAACATCAACCCGGCGTCGATCACGATAATGTCGTCTTCCCAGCGCAGGGCGAGGCAGTTCATGCCAAATTCGCCAAGACCGCCGAGGGGGATTATTTTCAGTTTCTTCGTTTGCATCTGTCATCTTTGATGCTAACACCGAAGGGGTGGGGACAAGAGACTCAGGGATGCGGTACGAGGAACAAGAAACTGAGCACTGGAGCCAATGTGGAACTACTCGCCGGGAAAGCGGACGCCGAGGGAAGTGCGGGCGGCTTCGAGGAGGCGGGCCATTGACAGCGACATGGAGTGGGGGATGACCGGGCTCTCGCGAAGGCCGTTGCGGAGCAATTGGCAGAAGTGGGCGGTTTCGTAGTTGAATCCGCCGGCGATGAAGGGTTCGTGGAGCTCGACCCGGCGGCCATCGAGGTAGTGGATGGTGGCGCGAGTGGGGTTCCACCAGTTGGCGTGGATGAGGACGTAACCGCGCGGCGCGGAAAGCAGCGCATCGCCGCGGCTGGAAATATCGAGGCCGGTGTGGAGCTGGCCCATGCCGTGCTCATGCTCGGTCTGGAAGAGGGCGAAGACGTCGACGCCGGCCGCATTGACGCGGCCCATGGTCTGCACGCGCTTGAGCTCGCCAAGCCAGTCAAGCGCGAGAAAGGCTTCATAGGGGCCGATGCCCATGATGCCGCCTCCGCCAAGCGAGGCGAATTGAAGCGGGTAATCGGGGGGCAGGGTGGCATCGGCGTGTCCGGCGCGGACAAAGCCGACGGGACCGATTGGGTCGGATTGGAGATGCTCGCGAAGGCGCCGGTAGAGGGGGAAAAAGGGCGGCTTCATGGCCTCCATGAAAAGGCGGTCGTGGAGGCGGGCCGCGGCCAGGACTTTAGTCAGTTGGGATTCATTGAGTGCGGCGGGCTTCTCGCAGAGGACGTGTTTGCCGGCGGCGAGAGCCTGCAGGCAGATTTCGGCGTGGCTGTCAGGATGGGTGGCGACGTAGATGGCGTCGATATCGGCCGCGAGGAGTTGTTCTAGAGTGGGCGAGGTTTGCGGGACGGCGAACTTGCGAGCGAAAGATTCGGCGCGTTCAGGATTTCGGCCCCAGATTGCCTGGAGCGACGCGGCTTCGACGGCGTGAAGGCCCTGGGCGAAGCGCGCGGCGGCGCGGCCGGGGCCGATGACCCCGAAGCGGATCTCTTGCGTGCTGTGGTCGGCAGGATTCATTGGCGGTGACGGAGTTAAGAGGTTTTCCACTTCATGCGACGGCCGCCGCGGGCTCGATTGCGCGGGCGATGGTGAGGACCGTGATGTCGTCGGCTTGCGGGGCTCCGAGGCCGAAGGTGCGCGCGGCTTCGGCGATGGAAGAGGCGGATTGGTGGCTGATGGCCTGAGTGCGATCGAAACCAAAGAGCTCGCGGGTGGTAGCGCTGGTGGCCTCGACAACGCCGTCGGTTACAAGCGTGCAGAGCTGGTCCGCAGGGAGCTGGAGGGTGATGTCGGAGTAGGTGACATCGAGCGACAGACCCAAGGGAAGATTGGGTTCGGTGGGGATCTCGACGCCGTTGAGGTAGGGGTTGGGATGGCCGGCGTTGGCAAGGGTGACTTTGCCCGAGGGCGCGACCATGAGGGCGAGGCAGGTGGCGAATCCGTCGGCGCGGCCGTGCAGCAGGCGGTTGAGGCCGGCCAGCAGTTCGCCTGGGCTGCGGTAGGTTTCGGCGAAGGCGCGCAGCGTGCCGACGATCAGCGAGACGGTCATTGCAGCTTTTAGGCCCTTGCCGCTGACGTCGCCGAGGACGATAAGGGCGGAGGGTCTTTCCGGGTCGGCGGGGTTGGGAATGAGGAGAATCTGGAAGAAATCCCCCCCCACCTCCTGCGCGGGCAGGTAGGCGCTTTCGATGGCGAGGCCGGGGATCTGCGGAAGCTGATCGGGGATGAGAATCTGCTGGATGCTGCGGGCGGCGGCTATCTCCTGCTCGATATCGCGATTGCGATTCTGGATGCGGCGCAGGCGAAAGGTCATGGCGATGAGCATGACGATGGAAAAGAGCAAATAAGCCAGGGGGCGCAGATCGAAATCGAGAGAGCCCCACATGAAGTCCTGGGGAAAGCTGGGCAGATCGAATTGGCCCAAAATGCGATTCGTCTCTATGAATGCAATGAAGACGAGGGCAGCGCCGATCCAGCGCATTTCTGCCAGTTTGGTTTTGAAGCAGCCTGGCACAAGAAGCAAAAGGCTCAGGTCGCCCACCACGGTTGCAATCTGCATGGCGCGGTGAAAGAAGCCATTTTCAGTGAAGGCGGCGAGCGGGAAATAGATGGAGGACGGCCATGGGAACAAGAGGACCAGGGAGACGGCGGAGGAAAAACCGAGAATCTGAATAGCGCGGAATGCTTTGGGGACTGGCCTTCGGAGGAAGGCGAAGACAAACTGAATTAGCAAGAATGCCGAACATGCGTTGAGAATTCTATCGGCGGCGAAGGTGAACCATGCGGGCAGAGCGAGGTTCGCGACCCAGGCCAGTTCAAAAACACGATAGACGGCAAGGGTGCAAAGCCGGGCGCCCAGCCAGAAGTATTCATGTAGGCGCGTGTTGACAGAGAAGAGCAGAAAGAAGATAAACCCGGCCCCGAACATGGCCGCATAACAGAGGTAGTGCTCCCAACTGCCGCGCAGGTATGCGAACAGGTCGAGGTCGCGCACGGCCTCGACCCGGTCCAAAGGAGCGAGTGTGGGGACAAAGCCCGGGACTGGGATTGCGAAGCTGATGCCGAGGTCATGAATGGCGATGACCAGGCGGCCCTGATGGGAAAAGCCGGGCGGGATGGCGAGGATGGTGCGGGAGTATTCCGGCCCCTGTAGGCTTGCCATGCTGCCCGAGCCGCCAATCAATTGGCCGTTGACAAAAACCTCGTATACGGGTTGTTCGCCCTGCACCAGCAAGCCAAGCTGGGGCGCCGACTGCAACTCCGCGGGCAGCGTGACCTCAATCCGCCGCCAATGGTTGAGCGGGACCAGATCGCTGTGATTGAACTCCTGCGCGGTGCAGGCGGGAGCCTTGAATTGCGAGCAGGAGGGTTCGTCACCAATATGGAGCTGCCACTGGTCCCATGGGAGGCGCAGGACGCCTTGCCCTTGAGTCTGGGCTGACAGGGATGGGATCAGGAGGAACGCGGCCAAGGCCACGCCGATGGAGGCTCTAATCTTCATGCGCGTGATCCTGTAGCTTCAGTTCCTGACTTGCTGAGCATGAGTGCTAGCGTAACAAGTCTTCGAGGGTCGTGGACAGGTCGGTTTTTTCGTCGCGGTATTTGACGATGACCGGGGCGTAGAGGGAGAGGCCCCAGGCTTCAGTGTTGGGATGGGCTTTGCCTTTGGCGATGGCGCGAGAGCCGGGGACGACGACCGCGTTTTCCGGAACGATGAGAGGCAGATCGGGCGTAGCGCGGAGAATCACGCCGTTGACGATGTCGAAGACGGGCGTGCCGCGGGTGAGGATAGTTCCGGCAGCCAGGACGGCGCTTTTGCGGACGATGGTTCCCTCGTAGACGCCGCAGTTGCCGCCGACCAGCACGTCATCTTCAATGACCACAGGGCTGGCGTTGATGGGCTCAAGCACGCCACCGATCTGAGCCGCGGCGCTCAAGTGGACGCGCTTGCCGATCTGGGCGCAGGAGCCGACCAGGGCGTGGGAGTCGACCAGTGCGCCCTCGTCGACGTAAGCGCCGGCATTGATGTACATAGGCGGGACGCAGATAACGCCGCGGGCTACGAACGCTCCAGCGCGCACAGAGGATCCGCCTAGAACGATTCGGATGCCGTCAGCGGGAGTGAAATGGCGGACGGGGTAGGTGTGCTTGTCTACATAGGAAAAGCCGGGAGCCGGACGAGAGAGATCTGCTGGGGGGAATTCAGTGAGTGTGCCGAGCCGGAAGCCAAGCAGGATTCCCTGTTTGACCCAGGGATTGACGCGCCAGCCCGCGGGCGAGGCGGCGTCGGGCGAGGCGGCACGGACTTCACCGCGCTCCAGGGCCGCGCGCAGTTGAAGGAACGCCTCCATAGCAAGCGGGTCCGTGAGCACTTCGGGTCCGGCAGCGAAGTACCGTTCAATCTGTTCCTGAAGGTGGCTGGTTGTCATTCCATCCTGAGTTTATCAACCCAGGATGGAATGACGAGGGGGAGGTTTGACCAGGGGAGGGCTGGTGAAGGAGATCACTCAAAACGTCAGCGTAGTCGCCGATTGGCCGAAAAACAGCGACAGTCGAGAATCTCTCTGAAGTTCAGGCTGCGGTCTGAGAGACCGGCTTGATCCGGTGATGGCCGTGAACGGGGACCGGTTGCAGCCGGAAGGAGTTTTCCCCGGCGGGAATCATCGCCAGGGGAACGGGAGTTCGATTGGGCTGGCCTTGCAGGTGCTTCGACTCCAGCCACGCGCAGAGGCGGGGATCGTAAATCTCAGGCTGACCCTGCCAAAAATCAGGCCCCAGCCCACACTGAATCTGCAAATGATCCAGTTGCAACTCGATGACGGAAGTGGTCCTGGGAAAATAACGCCGGACATTTCTGGTTCCGACATTGAGTCCCGTTGCACCGCGCCCTTTGGATTGTGTTTTCACGACCATACGGACCTGCCTTCAGCAGCTGACGGGAGTCAGACGCGGCAGATTCAAGGTAAACTTCCGATGGTGCTGCCCTGTTTTTGCCTGGTCCGGAACCCGTCCGGCTGAGTCCACTTTGGGGATTTGTTCGTTCATTTCCACAGATGCAAAATGGCAAAAGATGTTGTCTGCAAAAGCAGCATGCATTTCGGCGAGGCATTCTCGCTTATTGGAGAGACGCGCGCCATCGGGTTTCGGTTCAGTAAAAATCTGGTTACAGGCTAAAGAGGTGTTTGAGCGGGGATAGCACTAGGGCCTGTTAACACTACCTGGGCGGATGGCGTTGTGGACGAAAATCCGGCCAGACGAAGCCGAGGCCGAAGGCTGTGGCGGGTCCACCGTCGAGGGCGAGAATGAAGTATGGCCGGATTTTCGCCGCAACCCACAGGGACGGGACCAATTTTCCCCATTTCGTCGTCAATTGTCGCTAGCAGACGCCCGGTATGCGTCGCTCCTCATTCCTCGAACTGGGCAAAATTGGCTCCCGTCGCCACCGCCCAGGTAGTGTTAACAGGCCCTAGCTGGAAGCCACGCTTCGAGCGGCGTCGGGGAGGAGTTTGACCCTGCCGCGGCCGTTAAGCGAGACGGGGCGCAGCCGGAAAGAATTTGTTCCGGCGGGAATCAACGCCAGCGAGAGGGGCGTTCGATCGAAGCTGGCGCGGAATTGTTTTGCTTGAAGCCAGGCGCTGAGGCGGGAGTCGTGAATTTCCGGCTGGCCTCGCCAGAAGCCGGGGTCCAGTCCGCATTGGATTTGCAAATGGTCCAGCTGCAACTCGATGACGGAAACATGTTTAGGAAAATAGCGGCGGACGTTGGTTACCCCCACATGGAGTCCGGTCACGCCGCAGCCTTTATTTTGCGTCTTGACCACCATTTGGCACCTTCCGTGCAACGCGAGATGAAATGAGTTGATCGAGTCAAATTGTGTGAATCCGCCTACCGGTTCATGGCGGGCGGGCTGCGAATTCCCTTTTGAAACCAACCGGCCGGGAAAAGAATTGCGGGAAGAAGAGAAGGCTCTTCCGGTTGCCGTTCCGACACGTTATCCGGTTAATCGATATGGAGAGCGGATGCGAACATTGGGAGAGGTGCGCTCACGCATACCTGGGTTTGAATTGAACATAATTTCGAGCACTGGAGGAATTCTGATCCTTTTTGCACATTGGATAGATAAATTCTTCGTGAAAGGAGGAGGCATTCTTTTGGGATGGGAATGGATGGCTGGCGGGAAGACAGATGGGTCGGGTCGCCGGGTGACCATAGCAACTCGGCCTCTTTATCGCCGGGGCGGGCCGCGCCAGTTGAGGGCCTGGAGGGACGGGAGCACAGAAGCAGTATAAATTGGCATGTGATTCAGATGAGCAAGAGCTCAAAAGCCAAACTTTGTGACGGTGCGTCTGGAGCGGACGCTCGCATACACTGAATGGTGCTCTGCATTGAAACGCGAATGGTGTCTCTTATTCGCTGGAAGCGATTCAGTCGGGCTGGAGAAGAGATTTTGACGAAGAGATCGATGCGCATCATGGGTGCGATGATGCTGGTTCTGGTTGCGGCGGTTACGGCGGCCGGCGCGCAGGCGCGCTTTGACGCGGAGGCGGTGCGGACGAACAATCGCGGCGTGGCAGAGATGGGGCAGCAATTTACCGAGCGTGCGGCGAACACGTTTGCCGAGGCATTCAAGAAGGATCCGAAACTGGCCCAGGCGGCGATCAACGAGGGCATTGCGCTGATGGCTCTGCAAAAGCTGGACGAAGCGAAGAAGGCCCTCCATGCGGCTCTCGCGCTTGAACCGGAAAGCGCCCAGGCGTGGTACAACCTGGGCCTTGCGCAACATGCAGGCAATGAGTTGGAGCCGGCGCTGGCCAACTTTGAGCAGGCGGCGAAGCTCGATCCGAAGGATGCGGATTCGTATTACTTCGAGGGCGTGTGCTACCAGGAAATGAAAGAGTACGACAAGGCAATCGCAATTTTGCGAGAGGCGCTGGAGATCGATCCGCAACATGCGTCAAGCGAGTTTGCGATGGCGCGGGCGTTGCAGCGGTCGGGCCATGCGGAGGATGCGAAGGCGCACTTCAAGCGCTTTCAGCATTTGACGAGCGCCCGGATTGGAGCGCCGATCGGGCTGGCTTATGGGGAACAGGGACACTACTCGACGGTGACGCCGGTGGAAGAGCCCGAGACGAGTAGGCGCGCGATGATTGCGGTGAAGCTGGTGGCGCGGGAAATGGTGCGAGGTCTCCCACCCTTGCCGCAAAACAAAGTACGCGGCAAGGATGGGGCAACCAGCGCTTCTTCCGGAGGCGCGTTCACGACGACCGGCGGGGCTTGCATGATGGACGTGACGGGCGACGGACGCATGGACCTGGTGCTGATGCAGGCGGGTCCGCAGGCCATTGGCGTGCTGCACAGCAAGGGCGATGGGCGATTTGAAGAGTGGGATGCGGAGGCGGCGGGGTTGAAGGCGCATGGGCACGGAGTGGCTTGCGCGGTGGGCGATTTTGACGGCGATGGGTTGAACGATTTGGCTGTGGCGCTTGACGATGCGGTACTTCTTTTTCGGAATTTAGGCAAGGGCAAGTTTCAGGATGTAACGGCGGCGGCCGGGCTGGCCGCGCGGAATCGGCCGTCCGGCATTACGTTTGTGGATTATGACCACGATGGGGATCTGGATTTGTTTCTGACGGGGGCGCCGCTGGATGCAGGTGGCGCGCCGAATGTGTTGTGGCGCAATAACGGAAACAAGACGTTCACGGAGTGGACGGAGCCGACGGGACTGGGCGGCAGCGGAAAGACGGCTGCGGCGATTCTTACGGATTTCAATAATGATCGCGCTGTAGATATTGCGGTGACCGGCGCCACTTGCGCTGAGGCGGACGCCGCTTGCGCGGCTACGGCGCCGGTGATTTATGTGAATCCGCGCGAGGGAAAGTATCCTGCGCAGGCGCTGTATGACGGCGAGAAGCTGCCGGCGACGTTGGGCATTGCGGTGCTGGACTTCAATAAAGACGGGTGGATGGACATCGCCGTGACACACGAGGGAGCGCCGGGGTTGACGTTGTGGCGCAATGTGGAAAGCCCAGATCACGTTGGGCGGAAATTTGAGCGCGTGGAACTGCCTCTCAAGGGCGCGCTGCGGGGCTGGGGCGTGACGCCCATCGATATCGATAATGACGGATGGATCGACCTGGCGGCGATTGTGGATACGGAAGCAGGGCCGCAGGTGCGCGTCTTTCGCAACCGCGGCGATGGGCGCTTTGAGGATGTGAGCCACGCGCTGGGATTGGACGGCGTGCAGTTGCAGGCGCCGCGGGGGCTGATTGCGGCGGATGTGGATGGAGACGGCGCTACGGATTTGATTGTGACGCAGTTGAACGCGCCGCCCGTGCTGCTGCGCAACGTGGGCGCGAACAAGAACCACTTTGTGCGGCTCGACCTGACCGGCTTTGCGGACAACAAGACGGCGCTGGGCGTGAAAGTGGAGGTGTTTGCAAGCGGACTTTGGCAGAAGTGGGAGTTGGCTGGAGCGTCGGGATATCAGACGCAGGGGCCGCCGCAGATTCTGGTGGGGCTGGGAGATGCGCCGGGCATCGACTTACTGCGGATTCTATGGCCGACGGGAGTGCTGCAGGATGAGATCGACTTACCGCGACTAACTCAAGGGCGGACTGTGATTGCCATGAAAGAGGCAGACCGGCGGGGAAGTTCGTGCCCGGTTTTGTTTGCGTGGGATGGACATAAGTACAAGTTAGTAACAGACGTGATTGGCGCGGGTGTGGTGGGCCATTGGTTCACGCCCGAGAGGCGCAATATTCCTAACCCCGGTGAGTGGGTCAAGGTGGATGGCGCGAAGGTCGCGCCGGTAGACGGTAAGTTGAGTTTGCGTTTTATGGAGCCGATGGAGGAGGTTAATTACATCGACCAGTTACGGTTGGTTGCGGTGGATCATCCTGAAAATGTGGAGGTGAATCCAGACGAGCGGTTCCTCGATGATCCGCCGTTTGCTTCGGGCCGTGTGGTGGCTTCAGGGGGTGCGCGGTTGCCGGTGGGCGCGTGGGATGGCGAGGGGCGCGATGTGTTGGAGCAGTTGAGCAAACGCGACCATCAATTTGCAAGTGGATTCACGGCGCTGGCGTATGACGGCTTTGCGAATTTGCATTCTCTCACGCTGGACCTGGGCGATGTGAAGCAGGGCGCGCCGCTGCGGCTGCTGATGACGGGCTACATCAACTACTTCAGCGCGACATCGCTGTATGCGGCGTGGCAGGGGGGCGTGAAACCGATTTCGCCATTCGTGGAGGCGCAGTTAGCGGACGGCTCGTGGGCGCGGATTGCGGACGACGTTGGCTTTCCCGCGGGACTGGAGCGCACGATTGTGGTGGACCTGACGGGCAAGCTGCCCGCGGGAGCGCGGCGCGTACGGCTAAAAACAAATTTGCAGATTTATTGGGACCAGGTGTTGGTGGACCAGAGCGCGGATGCGGAGGCGCGCACGGCGGAGGCGCCGCTGGCGCAGGCGAGGCTGCATTTCCGCGGGTATCCGAAGCAGATTGAGGGAGCAAGTCCCGGCGACCTGGACTACGACTATGACCGCGTGAGCCTGACAGGGCCGTTTCAGCATCAGCGCGGGAACTATACGCGCATGGGGGATGTGACCGCGCTGGTGAAGGGGATCGATGACCGGTTTGCGATTTTCGGCAGCGGCGAAGAGATTGCGGCGGAGTTCGACGCGACTGCGTTGCCCGCGCTGCCGAAGCACTGGAAGCGCGATTACTTTTTCTACGCCAACGGATTTGTGAAAGACATGGATTGGTGGGATGCGTCGCCGTTTACCGTAGCGCAACTGCCGTTTCATGGGATGAGCACCTATCCGTATCCGGAGAACGAGAATTTTCCTGACGATGAAAGCGCACTGGATTATCAATTGAACTGGAACGATCGGTGGGATTCGGGCGAGCCGGTGCGGTCGTATCGGTTTGATTACCGGGCGATGCACTCGACGCCGGCAGAGGACCAGCCGCCGACCACCGTTTATGCGACCGGAGCGGCGCGGCCATGAGCGATGTGGTGCTGGAGCCGGCGGTGCGTCAACTGGAACTGCTGCGCTCGGGCGCGATCTCTGTGCTGGAGCTGGCCGAGGCGCATATTCGGCAGATCGAGCGATTGAATCCGAAGCTGAACGCGCTGGTGGACTTCGATGCGGATCGGGTGCGCGCGCGGGCGCGACTGCATGACGCGTGGGGTGGGCGGCGTGCGCGAAGGCCGTTGTTTGGATTGCCGGTGACGGTGAAGTCTTCGATTGCGACGCGGGGATTGAAGTGCGAGATTGGAAGCCTTCTGCACAAGGACGAAACTCCAGTTCACGATGCGATGGCGGTGGCGCGGCTGCGCGCAGCGGGAGCGTTGATTCTGGGCACGACGAATTGTCCGGAGTTCCTGATGGCGTATGAGACCGACAACGTGCTGCATGGGCGCACGCGGAATCCATGGGACCTGGAGCGCACGCCGGGTGGATCGAGCGGCGGGGAATCTGCGGCGATTGCGGCCGGGCTGTCGGCGGCGGGACTAGGCAGCGACAGCGGCGGTTCGGTGCGCGTGCCGGCGCACTTTACGGGAATCTGTTCTCTGAAGCCGACGCCGGGGCGCATTCCGGGCCGCGGCCATTTGCCACCGTGCGTGGGGCCGTTCTCGATTCTGGGCGCGATCGGGCCCATGGCACGAACCGCAGCCGATGTGGCGCTGCTGTTTCGCACGCTGAGCGGACATGACCCGCTCGATCCGGTGAGTGCACCGGTGGCGTGGCGCGAACCGAGACTGGACGAATTGCGCGCGAATGCGATTGGGTTTTTTGAGGACGATGAATTGGTTCCGGTGACGCCGGAGACACGGGCCGCAGTGAACGCAGCGGCGGTTGCGCTGCGGGATTCGGGCTTTCGCGTGGAGCCGTTCAGGCCGCGCACGCTGGAGTTGTTGCGGCAGCTGTGGTGGAAGTTTTTTGTGCAGTGCGGGGCGATGTTTTATGGACCGGCGATTCGAGGCAAAGAACATCAACTCAGTCCTCTGTTCAAGGAGTTTATGGGGATTGCCGGGTCCGCGCCGACCCTGACGGCTCAGGGATTGCTGGACGCGTGGGCGGAGTTGGATCTGCTGCGCGCAAAAACCCTTGCGGAGATGCGCAAGTATCCCGTGTTGCTGTGCCCGGTGGCGAGCATTCCTGCTTTCCGGCACGGCGAGCGGGAGTGGATTGTCGAAGGCAAGGCCGTGCAGTATCTCGATGCCGTGCGGCACACGCAGTGGTTCAACGCACTGGCTGCGCCGGCGGCGGTTGTTCCGGTGGGAAATTCACCGGATGGATTGCCGATTGCGGTGCAGATTGCGGCGAGGCCCTTTGAGGATGAAACGGCGCTGGGCATTGCGGCGATCGTGGATGCGGCGTTTGGATATCGACCGCCAGCTCTGGCTCACGAGTGAGGAGTTAGACTGAAGTTCGCAGGGCGACCGGTCGTTTGAGTGCAGATTGCTTTCTGTTGAGGGACGCGAGTGACGAATATCCGGACGCTGGTTTTTGGCCGCAGTGGGCAACTGGGATGGGAGTTGCGCCATAAGCTGGCCTGTTTCGGCGGGGTAGCCGGAGCGGGATTACCGGAAGTTGATTTCTCGAAGCTGGATACGATTCGCAACGCGGTGCGCGCGGCAGCGCCGGCGGTGATTGTGAACGCTGCCGCTTACACGGCGGTGGACAAAGCTGAAAGCGAACCTGAACTGGCGATGGCGATCAATGGGACGGCGCCTGGCGTGCTGGCCGAGGAGGCTAGACGACTGGGCAGCATGCTGGTGCACTATTCGACGGACTATGTATTCGATGGAACGAAGCAGGGCCCTTATGTTGAGACCGACGCGCCCAATCCCTTGAATGTTTATGGCAGGACGAAACTGGCGGGCGATCAGGCCATCGAGTCGGTGGGCGGGAATTACTTGATCTTGCGGAGCAGTTGGGTTTATGGAGCGCGCGGCAGTAACTTCCTGCTGACGATATTGCGCCTGGCCAAAGAGCGCGAGGAGTTGAGGATTGTGGACGACCAAATCGGCGCTCCGACCTCAAGCGAATGCATCGCTCAGGCAACGGCCAACATTCTGGCGCAGGTGCTGGCGCCCACGGGAGGCGGGCTTGAGGGACGGAGCGGCATTTATCACTTGACCTGTGGGGGAGAAACCACGTGGTTCGGATTTGCGAAAGCTCTGTTGACGAGATCGGCTGCGACTTCTGGAGTTGCGATCCCGAAGCTGATTCCGATCAAGACCAGTGAATATCCGCGACCGGCGCAGCGTCCGGCCAACTCGCGATTGTCGTGCAAGCGACTTGAAGAAACATTTGGGGTGCGCATGCCGCATTGGGAAGAGGCGATGTCGCTGGTGCTTGAGACGTTATAGAGCATTTTCGGAAGAGAGTGCGTTTTTTGAAGGAAAATTAAAGGGCAGCCCTGACGGCGGGCTGCCCTTTTGTGTTGGTCGAATTGAATGATTCTGGAGTTAAGGGAGGTAGTAGCGGAAGGAGGTCCAGAACATGTTGTCGATGCCCTTGGCGCCGATGCCGGCTGCGCCTGACCAGCCCTCGCGGACCGCATAGCCGTACTGGACACCCTGGCGGAGACGACCGTGATCGCCCTTATAGATGTCATACCAGTAGCCGCCGGTCATCTCCTGTACGTTGCGCGATTGTGCGCCGCAGGATCCGCCGGCAGCGTAGCCGGTAGAAGCGCCGCCGTTATAGCCGGGGGCGGTGATGGTATTGCAGGCGGAGTTCGACAGCAGCCGCGAGCCGTAGCCAACGGCAGCCGCAGAGGGCGCGCCCCAGTGGCCGCCCCAGACGCCAGTAGCACTCTGCGCGGCGCTGGGCGCGCCGAGCGTCGTGGAACCTGGGTTGGCGTGATCGTCCCGTCCGGAGTAGTCTCCGCCATAGTTCAGATAGAGGGTCAGACGAGGATCCGGGGTGGCTTCGAGGGTGAAGAGGCCGGACACATTGTGGATGGGAGACAGGCCGCCCCATGCGTTGGCGGTAACGTCGGCGAGCGTCGAGTCACCGTAGCGGCCCACGCCGGGTCCGAATAGGCCTTTGGCGCCGAAAGTGAGGATGTTGGGCACCACCGGGACGCGCAGGCTGCCGCCGACTCCACCGACCACGATGCTATCGCGGAAGTAACCGGCTGTGGTGAGAGCCGGGGCAACAACTAGACCGGTTGTAATGTCTTTCAGGCCGCCGTAGAGGTTGCTGTTGGTGGTTTCGCCGGGATAGATGGTTTCGTGCGCGAAGCCGGCGATGCCGAAGACTTCATAGTGGCCCCAGCCGGGATCGAATGCGGTCTTTACCAGGATATCGGGCGCCTGGTTGAAAGAGATGGTGGTGATATCGGCGCATCCGTTCACCGTCTTGTAGACGGGAACTGCGATGTTTACGGTGCTGCCGGTCGAGGTAGTCTCCACCTGGTTGGTATAGTTGACGATTGCGGTAGAGGGTGAGCAGGTGCTAATGGCGGCGTTGTAGTTGCCACCGTTGGCGCCGGCGCTGCCGAGCACGGCGTAGGGCGTGTTGCCAGCGAGGGAGGCGGTGTAGAGGAGCTGCGGATTCTCAGCCGCAATGCCGAAGGCCGCATGGTTGAAGGTCTTGGTGACGCGGAGACCAAACTGGCGGGTCCACACGAAGCCCGTGACGTAGTTCGGGTCTATGGTCTGCGGCGTCATGATGTCGGCGGCGAGGTTGGAGATGCCCTTTTTATCTTCAGTGGCCAGGGACCACAGTTGGCCGCCGGTGAAGGCCCAGTGGCTGTTGGTTTCGGCCTGACCCCAGATCACGCGCTGGCGCAGCACGTAGCTGTTGGACTGGTTGTTGTTGGAGGTGATGCCGGTGCCCAGCCAGTCAGCCTCGTAGTAGCCTCGCAAAGTGCCCCAGCTGGTTTTGCCCTCGGCCAACAGGGCGACGCGGGACTGGCGGCCGCTGCCAAAGAACTCACTGAGCGAATAGGCATCCGCGCCCTCATAGGGAAGCGCGCTGAAGGCGGTGGGAATGTCGCCGCCGGTCGCCTTGGTGCGGTAAACCGTTTCGCCCGCCGTGAAGCCCCCGGGTGTGAGGCCGATGCCCTTGTAGTGAAGAACGGTGGGGCTGTGGATCTCTTTCTTGATCGCGGCGGTTTCGTCGGAGACCGTAGTGGCCAACGAAACCGAATTCGCCTTGAGATCGGTGACGGTTGTTTGCAGCGTGGTGACCGCAGTCGCATTGTCGGTGACTGCCTGATTCTGCGCCGTAGCCGCGGCATTCGCTCTGTCCGCGGCAGCTTGTGCGTCGGCGGCCGCCTGCTGCGCTTTCTGCAATTGCGCATCCTTGTCGGCCAGGTTGGTCTTGAGCGAGTCGATCTGGCCTTGCATCTCCTGGCGCAGCGACTGAATCTGTTCCTGGACCGTGGGTGGCGGCGGCGTCTTGGCCTTTCTAACTGGGTGATGCTTCTTCGCCGGCGGCGTACCATCCTGCGCGTAGGCGGACGAGGCAACGAGACTGGCTGCCAGGATTGCGGCGGCAGCAGTTTTAAGCGTGAAATTCATTGGGCCTCTCTTTTTGACTTAGGGTCAGATTGAAGACTGGCTGCGTGGACTTCACACAGCTAGGGCTCGTGTTTCCCGCAACCGAAGGAACTTTGAGGAAGAAGCCTGTTCATTCACTCGGCTTGCGGGATAGCGACCAGGAAATTTCCGCGCAAGCAGAACTCTCCCTGACTGCTTCCGTAAGCAAGACTCGCAGATTTTGATGAACATTTGACGAATTCACATATTTTTAACAGAGCTATAAGGCGAGTTATCCCTTTATGAATAGAAGGTGAATTTACATGTTATTCACATTGGCGCAGCGCCAGGGGCTGAAAGCCCTCCGGGCCGCGTTCCTATTACGGTTGGCGGCCGTTGCGACGGGTGCGTTTCATTTGCCGCCCATTCCGGCGCTGAGCAGGTTGGCAAGTAATCGATAAGCTCCGGGGACCAACTCCGGGAGCTGGCGATAGAGAGCGAATGCGACATATATATAGGTACCTTTGCCAGGATGAGTTACAAGCAGGCCGCCGCGTTGCGGGTCCTGGCCGGCGTCGGCGGTCTCAGTGAGGGCGGTGTAGCCGGGGTCCCAGGTGTCGAGGAAGGAGTGGCCGCGCTCCTCAACCCAGCCGTCAAAGTCGGCGTTAGTAATGGGGTTGGGCGAGGTGAGCAAAGGATCGCGGGGCGAGAGCAGCTTGACGGGCGCCTGCTCATCGACGACGCGCTCCGGCATGCGCCCCCCCATGGACAGAGGCAGCGGGGCGGGAAAATCGCCGCTCTGATATTGGACGATCAGAGTTCCACCGCGGCGGACAAACTCCTGAAGCCGCGGCTGGGCCTGCGCTAACTCGGGGCGAACGGAGTAGGCGCGGATGCCGATGACGATGACATTCCAGGCGGATAGATCGCTTGAGGCAAGCTCGGCAGAGGAAAGCAGGTGAGGGGTGTCGCCCAGGGCCTCGATGGCCTGAGGAACCAGATCGCCGGTGCCCATGACATAGCCGATGCGCAGGCCCGACGCCAGCTTGACGTCCACTTTGCGGGTTTGCAACTGGGCAGGCGTGTAGAGGTTGTAGGGGCGCAGGCCAGGATACCCGACGCTTTGCCATCCGGTCTGATAGGTGTGTTCGCCGGAGCGCGCGATGGCTTGCAAGTTGTACGCGCCGGTTTCGGATGCGGCTGGAGTGACGGAGAACAGGATGGGCTCAGTATCGCCGGCGCTGTCCAGATGAAAATGCGCTTCGGCAGGTTGGGAGGTCCAGCCGGCGGGGAGTTTCAGCAAGACAGTTCCCTCGGCGGCGGCTTGCGCGTGGACCGTTACACGAACTGGCAGAGATGAACCATCGAGAGGAAGAATGCGGGCTTCGGGGTCGATGTGGAGGCCGATGGCAGGGGTGACGACGAGCGGCTCGTAGATGCCGCCGGGGCCGACGACGCGCTGCATAGTCTGGACCACCTGGCTGAGGCGGATGGGAAGGCCGTCAAAGGTGAACTCCGCCCACGCGGCCAAAGGCCAGGGCGCGAAGGAACGCTCGCGATATTGGGGCTGGATGAGGTCGTAATACGGCTGCTCGATGTTGGGGCGCGTGAAGTAGGGCTGTGTGAGCTGGATGTTGTCCGGGGCATGGACGCGGATAATCGCGTCCGAAGTTTCTGCGCTCCCCTGGCTGCCGACTGGATCGCCTGTCTTCCATGGGTCGCTGGCCTGGCTCTCAAGCCAGGTTTTCAGCAGGTGAGCTTCAGACGAGGCGCTCGCGGCGTGGATGCGGACGCTGAATTCCTCGCCGGGGGTGACGCTGCGAGGCGTCTCGTCGGGTCCGCCGCCCCGGGGGCCGCCTGCTTCAATTTTCGTAGCCTTGGTGGTGAAGGCCATCAGGTCGAGACCGAGCAGGTCTTTGAGCGCGGATTGGAACTGGCCGATCTTGGCATCCAGTTCGAAGAGCAGGCTGGTTTTGGCTTCGGGGTCGAGGTTGCCGGCGGCGACTTTTGCGCGCAGGTCGAGTGTCTGCCGATAGACGGGCGCAAGCTGGTGAGCAGCGGCGGCGCCGGTCAGGCCGTGGCGTTCTGTCTCGAAGTTTTTAAGGCCGGAATCGATGCGGTGCAGATCGCCGGCCAGCCATGGGGGCGGATTGCTGGTGACGAGACGGCTCAGGCCTTCGAGGGAGGTGTCAACGGCGACTCTGCGGTTGTGGAAGAGATCGTTGTCCGTTTTTTTGGCATCGCCGGCAGTGGCATGATCGGTGGCTTGCGGGGCAACAGCCCAGAGGTGATAACTGGTGGATGCGGGTCCGCTGAGAGCGGGATTCGCGCCGCCGTTCTGCGATTTCTGCATGCCCCAGCCTTCGCGCGCGATCTGCATGTAGCTGCGACCGAGCACGCGGTCGCGTGTGCCTACGGGAATGACTACGTCGGTGGAGGGGACGCCGGTGATCCACTCGCCGGTGACGTAGTTGTGGAACTTTGCCGACGCCCATTTGCCGGTGGCGTAATCGAACATGCCCTTCTCCGTGACCGGCGCGAAGGGAACCATGGAGTAAACAGCCGAAGGTTGCCAGGGTTGCAGGCCGGGCTTTCCATCCTTGCCGGGCTCAAGCTGCTCGGGAAAAACTTTGGGGTCGGCGGCGGCCTTGAAAACTTCCTGCGCGATTTCGCCGGAGACCTGGTGGTGCCCGTGGCCGTCGGTGATGCCGCCGACGAAGGTGGAGACGACGATCTGGGGGCGCTCGCGGCGAACGGCGAGCACGGCGTCGTAGAGTACGCGGTCGTGTCCCCAGCGGGCGAATGCTTCCTCCTGCGTTTTGGAAAAGCCGAAGTCGATCTCTGTGCCCCAGAGCTGCTTTGCGCCGTAATATTCGTCGGCCTTGAGCAGTTCGTTGGTGCGGATGAGGCCGAGGGCGTCGTAGCTGTCGGCGGACATGGCGTTCTGGCCGCCTTCACCGCGGGTGAGGGTGAGGAGCGTGGCGCGCACGCCGAGGCCGCGGGAAAGATAGGCCAGCAGCGAGCCGTCTTCGTCGTCGGGGTGGGCCACGATCATCATGACGCTGGCAGTGGTGGAGAGGCGCTTGAGGTCTTGCTCAAGCGCGGCCTGGCCGCGATCTTCAGCGAGCGGAAGGGCGACCGAGGCGGGGTCGGGGAGCGGGATGTCCGCGAGTTCGTTGCCGGTTGCCGCGGGGACCGATGACTGTGCGGCATGTTGCGCGGCGAGGACGACGGAAAGAGCACCGGCCAGGATGAGGCAGGCAAAGGCTGTGCGGGCTGCTTTTCGGAGATGCTTATCGGCAAGGAACATACTTCTCGTCAGTGTACAATCCGTGGAGCGTATTGGCCCATGATCCCTTTCCAACCCATTGAAAAGACCGGCACACTGGAGCGCCGCATCGGGCTGCGGTCGGCAGTGTTGTTCAACATGCTGGAGATGATCGGGGTGGGGCCGTTTATCACGCTGCCGCTGGTGATTGCGGCGGCCGGCTACCGGCTGAGCGTGTGGGCGTGGGTGCTGGGCGCGGTGATTGCGGTGGCAGATGGGCTGGTGTGGGCGGAGCTGGGCGCGGCGTTTCCGCGGGCCGGCGGATCGTATGCGTTTCTCCGCGAGATCTACGGGCCGCAACGCGCGGGCAACTGGCTGAGCTTTCTGTATGTATGGCAGTTGAGCTTTTCCGCGCCGCTTTCGATCGCTTCGGGCTGCATCGGGCTCTCAAGTTTTCTGGCGTGGTTCTGGCCGGGCCTGGAGGGCGCGCCGTGGGCCGCGTTGCCAGCAGTGCATTATGCGAATTTTGCGGCTGCTGCGGCGTGCCTGCTGGTGACGGCGCTGCTGTATCGGAATCTGAGCCAGGTGACGCGGCTGGCGTGGGTGCTGTTTGCGGGGGTGCTGGCGGCGATTGCGGGGGTGATCGTCTCCGGGTTTGCGCATTCGGCGGCCAGCGGCGGTTGGCATATGCCGGCATCGCCCGGGCTGCCGGTCGCCGTGGCGCTGGGAGGGCTGGCACAGGCGACGCTGATCACGACCTACGATTATTGGGGCTACTACAACATCACCTTTTTGGGCAGCGAGGTGAAGAGGCCGGAGCGGACCATTCCGCGATCGATTCTGCTGTCGGTGCTGTTTGTTGCGGCGTTTTACGTGGCCATGAATCTGGCGGCGTTGCCTTCCATGCGCGATGCCGCTGCGCATGTTGGATCGGGTGAAGCGATCCGGCTGCAACTGGTGGCGGATATTGCGCGATCGGCTTTTGGCGCCGCGGCCGGGCGGCTAATGGCGGCGCTCATTGTGTGGACGGCGTTTGCATCGGTGTTTTCGCTGCTGCTGGGCTACTCGCGCGTGCCCTATGCGGCGGCGCGGGACGGCAATTACTTCCAGTTTTTGGCCGCGGTGCATCCGCGGCACGGCATTCCGCACCGGTCGCTGGTAGCGCTGGGATTGGTGGCGGCGGGGTTCTGTTTTTTTTCGCTGGCACAGGTGATTACCATGCTGGTGATTACGCGCATCCTGCTTCAGTTTTTTCTGCAGCACGTGGGCGTGATGCTGCTGTGGGCGCAGCGGCCTCAGTTGGCTCGGCCTTTCAAGATGCCGCTTTATCCGCTGCCGCCGCTGGTGGCGATGGGGGGTTTTGTGTTCATGGTGGCGAACCGCAGCCACGCGCTGGGGGGCCTGGCGGTGGCGGCGGGCATCGCATGCAGCGGGACTGCAATTTATTTGTGGAGGGCGAAGCGGCTGGGGCAGTGGCCGTTTGCGGAGAGTGGGGCGGGACCTTCGAATATGGCGTGAGGTCTGTGATTTCCCAGGTCTCAAGAGCGAGACCTGGGGCACCCGCCGGAACGGGGTTGAATCGTGGAAGCCCACCCTAGCGGCAAAAAACAAAGACGCGGTGCCCAGGAGGCGCCCGGGTGGGACCCTCGGCAATTGACATGAAGCAGAAATGAGAAGGCAAAAAGCAGCCGCAGGTTCCCTTCGGCTTCGCGCAGGCTTTCGGCTGCGCATTGCGCAAAGAGCGCGACCTGTTGCGCTCAGGATGACATCGCTGTAGGGGATGCTATTCTTCTTTGCTGAATCACTCATGGGGTTCAAGAGGAGCAAGAAATGGCTGGCATCAAATCGATTGCAGGTGTGGTTTTGGCGGCTTTGTCGTTATGCGCAGCGGCTGGGGCGCAGGGGCCGGCGAAGTATGAGGCAACGCTGGATTCGCTGAACCGGCATCCGCTGCCGCAGTGGTATGCGGGCGCGAAGCTGGGCATATTCATTCACTGGGGACTTTACTCGGTACCGGGATGGGCGCCGCTGACGCATCCGGATCATGATTTTGATTCGAACGATTACATCAAGTATGACCCGTACGCGGAGTGGTACCTGAACACGGTGCGTATTCCCGGATCGCCGACGGAGGCATACGATCGCGAGCACTTTGGGGCGCACCACGATTACTACAAGTTTGCCGAGACGTTCAATCAAGAGAGCAAGAAGTGGGATCCGGATCAGTGGGCGGCGATTTTCCGCGAGGCGGGCGCGAAGTATGTGGTGCTGACGAGCAAGCATCATGAGGGGTTCACGCTGTGGCCGAGCACGACGGTGAATCCGAGCCCGACGCTGCCGATGAACGAGCGGCACGCGGAGCGCGATATTGTGGGTGAGTTGACCGCAGCCGTCACCAAGCACGGCATGCGCATGGGGCTTTACTACTCCGGCGGGTATGACTGGACGTTTAACAGCGGCCCCATTGAGGTGAAGGCAGACTACGAGGCGGTGAAGCCGGAGAGCGCGGCCTATGGGCAGTATGCGAATGCGCAAATCCATGAGCTGATAGCGCGCTACCATCCGTCGCTGTTGTGGAACGATATCGACTGGCCGAAGACCGGCAAGGCGCTGGAGGTGGAGGCCGACTACTACAACGCGGTGCCGGATGGTGTGATCGACGACCGCTTCGGCGTGGCGCACTCCGACTTTACTTCGCCGGAGTATCAGAAGCTGGACAAGATCAGCGAGAAGAAGTGGGAAGAGTGCCGCGGGCTCGGCCGGTCGTTTGGGTACAACCGCGCCGAGGGCGAGGCGGAGACGATTGCGCCCGGCGAACTGATCGCGCTGCTGGTGGACATTGTGAGCAAAAACGGAAACCTGCTGCTGGATGTGGGTCCGGAGGCCGACGGGACGATTCCGCCGGTGCAGATGGAGCGGTTGAAGGCGCTGGGCGCGTGGCTGAAACAAAACGGCGAGGCGATCTATGACACGACGCCATGGACGCAGGCGGTGGGCAAGAGCGCGGAGGGAGACGATCTGCGGTTTACGCGCAAGGGCGAGGATTTGTATGTAACGGTGCTGGGGATGCCGAAGGGGAAGACGGTGACGATTCCGGATGTTCCCGCGAAGCAGGGAGTGCCGATTACGCAGCTTGGCAACACGGGCCGAGTTGGTGAGGACAACCAGGGCGGGAGTACGAGGATTATGTTGCCTGCGCAACTGAAAGGCGACTACGCATATTCGTTCAAGCTCGCGGGCTACTTGCGGTGATCGCCATCTCCTAACGAGTTCAGGATTGTTTGTTCGAGAAGTCTGCAGGCTTGGGGGATGGCATCAAGGACAGGCTCGCTGAATGTTTCGCCTAGCTCTGTGGAGACGGCGCCGATGGTGAGGAGTTGCGCTCTGCGGGGACGGGAGTTGTAGAGTTCGCGGGTGAGGGCCAGGAGCTCGGGTGCGCCCAGGTGATGGGAGGCCAGGCCTTGCGCGGGTGCGGATGGATGGACATCGGCGATCAGCACGGAGCCGGGGGCTGATGCGATTGAACAGTCGATGAAGAGGACGCATTCGGCGTGGGCGATTTCTTCGGCAAGCTCGGGTGTCCACTGCTGGCGGGAAATGACGCGGATGGTCGGGTCTTCGCGGAAATTTTCTTCGGCCCATTGAGCGAGCCAGGGGCCGACGCCGTCGTCGCTGCGCAGCGTGTTGCCGCAGGCGAGGATGAGGCAGCCGACGGGAGACTGATTCATATTGGTCAGTTTAGATTGTGCCGGGGAGATTTGGTGAATCCCAGGTCTCAGAATCGAGACCTGGGGCACCCAGGTCGTGGGTTGCAAAAAGGCAACCGCAGATCCTTCGACTCCGGTCGCCGCGGCGACTGCGCTGCGCTCAGGATGACAGTTCAAGTTTTTATACCAGGCGTCACGATTCGCGAGCGAATGAAGTGTCCCCGCTAGCGAATCACCTGGTCAACTACTTCACCGCTTTGCGAAACGAGCGACAGTACCAGCGGCATTTGGCCGAAGGCGTGACTGGAGCAACTCAGGCACGGGTCGAAGGTGCGAATGACGGCCTCGATGCGGTTGAGAACGCCCTCGGTGAATTTACCGTCTTTGACGTAGTGCCTGGCGGCCTGAAGAACGCCCTGGTTCATGGCATTGTTGTTCTGTCCGGTGGCGATGACGAGGTTGGCCCAGGTGATGAGGCCGTTCTCGTCCACCTTGTAGTGGTGCATCAGCGTGCCGCGCGGAGCCTCTGCCTGGCCCGCGCCCTCGAGCCGGTTGACGGCCGCGCTGGCACGGACATGCTTGTCGAGGATCAGCGGGTCGTTGAGGATCTGCTCGATCTTTTCAATGCCGTAGAGGATGTCGATGAGGCGGGCGTAATGGTAGTGAAAGGAGCTTTGCACGGGGCCGATTGCGAGTTGCTTGAATCTGGCCAGTTCCTCATCGGCGCGGGGCGTGCCCATGGATTTAGCAATGTTGAGGCGAGCCAGGGGGCCGACGCGATAACTTCCCTGGGGATAACCGAGCGGCTTATAGTAAGCAAACTTGGTGTAGCTGTAAGGCTCGACGGCTTCGCCGAAGACTTCACTGAAGCGGCCGGCGGTGATGCCGTCTTCGACGATGCGGCCCTGGGCGTCGATGAGGCGAAGCGCACCGTCAGTGAACTCGATAGATTCGTCTTCGTTGATGAGGCCGAGGTACATGGACGGGAAGTTGGCGAAGACTTCGATCTCTGCGCGGAAGCTGTCGGCGATCTGTTTGTAGGCGGCGAGGGCGAGAGCGATGTTGGCGTAGGCCTCGGGGAGCATGGCGAGAATTTCATCGCGCTGAGCCGGGGCCAACGGTTCGGTGACGCCGCCGGCGATGACCCATCCGGGATGAATGCGCTTTTTGCCGAGCAGTTCAATGATGCGCTGGCCAAAGCGGCGCAGCGCCACACCGGCGCGGCCCAGTTGCGGGTTGGCGGCGACGACTCCAAAGATGTTGCGCGCGCCGGGGTCGGACTCCATGCCCAACAGCAGGTCAGGAGACGCGAGATAGAAAAAGCTCAGCGCGTGGGACTGGACCGTTTGCGCGAGATTGAGCATACGGCGCAGTTGTGCGGCGGTATGTGGAATGCGCACCGACATGATGGCTTCGCAGGCCTTGGCAGAGGCGATGAGGTGCGAGACGGGGCAGATGCCGCAAATGCGCGCCATTAGGCTGGGCATCTCATAGAAGGGCCGGCCCTGGGAGAACTTCTCAAAGCCACGCACTTGCGTGACATGGAAATGCGCGTCTTCGACTTGACCTTGTCCGTTGAGCTGAATGGTGATTTTGCCGTGGCCTTCGAGACGGGTGACGGGATCGATGGTGATGGTCTGGCTCATTGAATAGTCTCCACTTTAATCAGGCTCCAAAGCAGGTGAGAGCGGGAATATCGAGCGGTTTACCGGCGATCAGCGCGGTCAGCACGGTGTGGAATGTATCGGCCGAGGGCGGACAGCCCGGAAGGAACACATCCACTTTCACGAATTCGTGGATGGGGCGAACCACTCGCAGCAATTGGGGCACGACGACGCAGGGAATCTGCTGCTGGGCCGTGGCGTTTTCAATGTAAGCGCGATTGAGGATCGCTTCAGGGCCGATCGGGTTGCGCATGGAGGGCACGTTGCCCGTGATGGCACAGTCGCCCATGGCGACCAGCAGCCTGGAGTGGGCGCGAATCTTTTTGATCTTCTTTTCGTCGTCTACCGAGGCGACAGCGCCCTCGACCAGAGCGATGTCCACTTTGTCGGGAAATGTTTTGGTGTCGACAATCGGGCTGTAGACGATGTCGACGAGTTCGGCGATATCGAGGAGCCGCTCATCCATGTCGAGCAAGGACATATGACAGCCGGAGCATCCATCGAGCCAGACCGTTGCCAATTTCAGCTTGTTCATTGGGTTTCCCTCATCAAGGTCAGAACGGTGAGAAAGTCGGGATGTTTGGGGTGGCCGACGCCGACATTGCCTTTGTCGAAGAGTGCTCCGGTGGGGCAGACCTGCACGCATTTTCCGCAGCTGGTGCAACTTGAAGAGCTTCCCCAGGGTTGGTTGAGATCGGAGATGATGAGCGAGTCGATGCCGCGGCCCATCACATCCCAGACGTGGGCGCCCTCAATCTCCGCGCACACGCGCACGCAGCGGGTACATAGAATGCAGCGGTTGTGGTCGAGAGCGAACCGCTCGTGCGAGGCATCGACAGGCAGCGGAGGGTTGCGGTAGGGAAGAGAAACATGCGTGACGCCCTGTTGCTGCGCCAAGGTTTGCAGTTCGCAATGGCCGTTGGCAACGCACACCGAGCAGATGTGATTGCGCTCGGCGAACAGAAGTTCAATGATGGTGCGGCGGTGTTTCTGGAGGCGCTCAGTGCTGGTCGAGACCTCCATGCCCTCAAAGACGGTGGTGACGCAGGCGGGCAACAGCTTGTTGCCGCCCTTGATTTCGACCAGGCAAAGGCGGCAGGCGCCCACATCGCTGAGTCCGTCAAGATGGCAGAGGGTGGGAATGTCGATGTTGTGCTCGCGCGCCACTTCGAGGATGGTTTGACCGGCGCGGGCGCTGACTTCCTGGCCATCGATCATGAGTGTTTTGACGTCGACGCTCGTGCTCATTCCAGCACCTCGAAGGGGGAGACGGGAAGAGGAGATTCGGGCACAGAAGCTTGCATGTTGCAGACACCGGCCGGACATTTCTTATGCGCGATGTGTTCAATGTATTCGTTCTTGAAATATTTCAGCGTGCTCAACACCGGATTGGGAGCGGTCTGTCCGAGCCCGCAGAGGCTCGTCTCCTTGACTGTGGCGCATAGCCCTTCGAGCAACTCCAGATCGTTCATGGCCCCCTGGCCGGTGCAGATGCGAGTCAGCAGGGTAAACATCTGGGCCGTTCCCGCGCGACAGGGAATGCATTTGCCGCAGGATTCGGTCATGCAGAACTCGATGAAGAAGCGAGCCACGTTGACCATGCAGGAGGTGTCGTCCATGACGATCATGCCGCCGGAGCCCATGATGGAGCCGGCTGCCATGAGGGCGTCATAGCTGACCCCAAGGTCCATCATTTCGGCGGGAATGCATCCGCCGGAGGGACCGCCGGTCTGCACCGCTTTGAAAGTGTGGCCGCCGGGCACGCCGCCGCCGATGACCTCAATAATCTGGCGGAGGTTGATGCCCATAGGCACTTCAACCAGGCCGGTGTGGAAGATTTTTCCGGTGAGGGCGAAGACCTTGGTGCCTTTGCTTCTCTCTGAACCCATGGCGGCAAACCACTTGCCGCCATGGCGGATGATGGGCGGAATGTTGGCGTAGGTTTCAACGTTGTTGATGAGCGTGGGCTTGCCCCACAAGCCACTGACCGCGGGGTAGGGCGGGCGGGGCTTGGGAGAGCCGCGCCTTCCTTCGATAGAGGCGATCAAGGCAGTCTCTTCGCCGCAGACGAAGGCTCCGGCGCCGAGACGGATCTCGACGTCAAAGCTGAAGGCCGTGCCGCAGATGTTGTTGCCGAGCAGGCCGCGCCGCCGCGCCTCGCGGAGCGCGGTGGTGAGCCGCGCCACGGCCACCGGATACTCGGCCCGGACATAGATATAGCCCTTGCCGGCGCCCACCGCAAACGCGGCGATGGCCATGCCTTCAATGACGCGATGCGGGTCGCCTTCCATGACGCTGCGATCCATGAACGCGCCGGGGTCGCCCTCATCGCCGTTGCAGATGACGTTTTTCAGGTCTCCGGAGGCCTTGGACACCGTGCCCCATTTCAGCCCGGTTGGATAGCCGCCGCCGCCGCGACCGCGGAGACCGCTCTCGGTGACCTGCTTGATCACGTCCAGGGGAGCCATCTCAGTGAGCGCCGTCAAGAGCGCTTTGTAGCCGTCGCGGGCGATGTAGTCGTCGATCTTCTCCGGATCGATATGGCCGGCGTTCTCGAGAACAACGCGTACCTGGCCGTCAAAGTGCTCGTTGAGGTCGCATTGCAGGCCGGGGACCGGATCGCCGCCCAGGCTGGAGACGATGGCCTGCGCGTCGCCGGCCGCCACGTGGTGATACAGGGTCTCCTCGGGATCAACCCGGACCAAAGGGCCGGAGGAGCAGGGTCCCATGCAGCCGGTGCGGCGGATGCGCACCTTCTTTCCGGAGGCCTCGGCTGCCTTTACCAATGCGTCCCGCAGGCGGTCCGAGCCCTGGCTGACGCAGGCGAGGTCCATGCAGACGTTCAGTTCGTGATCGTACTTGCCGTTCTCCAAGCGGACGCTCTCGGCAATTTGTTCAAGCTCTTCGATGTTCACTCCACGGTCCACCTTTCCAGTTGCGCGAGCACCTGTTCACAGGTGACTTCGCCGGCCACCTGGCCGTCGGCCAGCATGACCGGAGCACGGCTGCAGGCACCAACGCAGCGCGCCGTCATTAGACTGATCTGGCCGTCATGGGTGGTCTGGCCCTGAAGAATGCCAAGGCGCTTCTGGGCGGCGGCTATCAGCTTGTCGGAGCCCTTGATATAACAGGCCGTTCCCGCGCAGATGGTTACCGTGTGCTTGCCGGGCGGCTTGAGGCTGAAGTAGTGGTAGAAGGTAACCACTCCGTAGGCCTGACTCAACGGGACGCGCAACGAGCGAGCTACAAAACGGATTGCATCCTCATCAAGATAGCCGAACGACGATTGCACCGTGTGGAGCGTTTCAATCAACGCGTGGCGGGCAAACCCATTCTTGCGCATGGTGCCGTTCACGATCTTCCAGCGTTTGTCGTCGCTCGGCAGTGGCGGAGGTGTAAAGACAGGCACGAATCCCCTCCCGAAGGGTAACGATTGAGTGGCAAGGCGATCAAAATGCGCGCCTTCTTAGTTGTCTGTCCTACTTCTACCCGCCTGGGGCTTTGTAGTTCGGTGACCGCGGTCACGGCATTACAATTCACATCCACTCAGCGGCTTGGAGAAGAGGTGCTCATTCGCGGGGAGGGCGAGCTGGCGGGATGGTACGGCTAACCGAGCGGGGGCAGGCGGTCGGCGATGCCGGAGAGGAATATGACCCCGATGATGAAGCTATAGGCTGCGCCGGCCCATGCGATGACATGATAGAAGCGGGGGTGGTGGCCGCCGGCGCGGAAGGCGCCGCCCATGAACGCGGTCATGAGAGCGTTCATGGCGATAAGGCCGACGGAGAAGGCGGCCAGGCCCAACATGCCGCGCGATGTGCCGCCGAGATTGGCAGTGAGAAAGAAGAGGGCCAACTGGCTCGGAGTCTCCGCGCCCACGCCGTGCAGGATGCCGATTGCAAACACCGATTTTCCGCTGTACAACCACTGAAAGCGCACGGGCCTGGGGGCCTGCCGGTTCCAACAGCGGCGGACTTGCCAGGCGAGCCAGAGGAAGCCATTGATGGCAATCGCGAGACGGCTCTCGATGCGGCTGTGACTGTGGCCGTGCGCGTCTTTGCGGAGGATTCCGGCGACGACGCCAATACCGAGCACGATGAGGGTGAGGCCGATGAGGCGCTCGGTCCAGTGATCGAGGCCCTCGGGCAGACCCATGTGCAGCTGAAGAACGGCGATGCCGAGTGCGGCCACGGTAAAAGCGTGGCCGAGGGCGTAGGTCACGCCCAGGCGCAGGCCGGAGCGCCAGTTGCGCTGCATGGCTGTGATGTCGGAGATGGCGGCGAGGTGATCGTAATCGAAGCCATGGCGCAAGCCCAGGAGCAGGCAGGAGGCCAGCGCGGCATCGAGTTTCCAGTCGCCTAGAAGCAGTGTCACGAAAAGAAGTATAGAGCAGGGGCGCTGCGATTGACATGGCGCGCGGACCCGCGAACAAACAAAGGTCCGGCGGCGTGCGGCGGCAATCGATTTGGAAAGGGGTTTTGCGAGGGCCGGGAAATCAGGGGCGAGCTTGATTCGCAGCGGGGAGTGGGCGTCCTCACTGGGCGGGACGAAGCTGGATCTGGTAATCCTGATAATCAATTTTTACGATTGTCTGGCCGAACATCAAGCTGTTTGAGACGGCTTTGGCATGAGTAGCTTCTGCAAAGCCGCTGATGTTGGCATATTGACGCGCCATCCGGGTGGGCCCGGCAAACACAGAGGGACTTTTAGCTCCGGTTCCCTCAATCTGAACGATCGAGTAATCGTTTGCGTCTACCCAGAGCGTTCCATCGATAAGATAGGGAGTCTTTCGCCGGGGAGTTAGAGATAAGACGAGGCAGTCTCGCCCATCCAGTAACTGGGCGCTGCCGGATTTCAATTTCATTTGATAGTTTGCTGAAGTGATCCACGCCCCCTCCCGCGTGCCGGGAAGGTTAATGGTCTTCTCATTGTCGAGGAGCGCGCCTAACACCAAGCTACGAATTATCTGCGAGCCGGTCTGCGAGAGGATGGTATAACTCTTGCCCGCATCTTGTCTGTAGACGGTTTTTACCACCATTTCAGCTACAGGATGAGATTCATCCTGGTTTCTATAAACAGCGTAATGCTCCGTAACGGTATATCCCGCAATCTGGTCGGTCCTCGCTTTGACCGCCGCATCAATGCGCTGGATGACTGAAGAGTTGTCGAGCTGCTGAGCTGGAAGCGACAAGGATCCGAGGCATGCCATGAAGGAAACGGCCGTGAGACTAAGAGATATCCCTCGCCGCCACCCAACTGCCATGCTGAGAACTCTCCCGTGGGAAGTTTAACAGGTTCGGCCTGGTTTCCTTCACTTACAACGCGCGCCGGCCGGAGACCAGGTTGATGATCAGAACCACAACCGCAATCACAAGCAAAATATGAATCAGGCTACCGGCGATATGGAGGCTGAACCCCAGAAGCCATAGCACCACGAGAATCACAAAAATCGTCCAAAGCATCGTTGCTTCCTTTCGGCTACGCGCACACCCAGGACGGACACGCTGGTCATCCTGGATGTGCGCGAGCTTTTCAAGTCGGATACTGGCTGTTTATCGCGATGCGGACTGCCGTTTTGCGCCCCTGACGGCGCTTAGGAACGGGGCCGCGGCGGGAGTCGGAGGCACTTCACCGGCAAGAACGGCATGAGTCGAGACGTCGTTCCCGTAGACGGCTTTCATGGAGTCGTCATCGCGGCGAATGTCAGATCCGCTCAAAGCAAGTCCAGCAAAGACGCCTTTGGCGCGTGAGTAAGTCAAGATCTCGGTGTTAAGCTTCCAGTCCGTGTCGGCGGAAGCGTGGCGGCCTACCGGGCCAGCCGCCGCGGATGCATCGGCACCGATCTGGAACTTGCTGGAGAGCAAATGCTGCATGCCCTTGTCGCTTTGGATAACCATCACGAGATCGATTCCTTCCACGCCGATTTGCAAGCCCCAGCTTCCGCCTGTGATGGCGAAGAACGCGGGGGCGCTCCATCCATTGGGAGTCCGGCAAGTGGCCACGCCTCTGCCGCCTTGCGCGCCGAAGATGAAGCCGCCTTTAACCATGTGGGGTACAACGGCGATGCATTTTGCGTGGTCGAGTACCTCTTCCGGGATGCCCTGGTCAGGGGCAGCCATGATTTCATGCAGCACGGCGCCTGCCTGGCTGAGCCGATCAGCCGTTGCGTCGCGTGGAGAGTCGGCCCAGCTGAGAGGGGCCAAGCTGAGCAGAGCAATTGAAAGCATCATCTTTTTCATAGAATTCACCTTTCTGATTTGTCCCTGACGAATGCCGATTTTGCGGCGCAGGGTGAGAGTTGGGGAACTGATGGACCAGGCCAGGAAAATATTTTCCTCTTCGTATCCTCGCGATGCCGTGGTCGAGGGCGGTGCCTCACTAACTGTTGGAATGACTATAGAAAGAATTGGTTGCCCGCAATGAAAAATCCAGGCGCGGGCGGGCAAACCCAAGATAGGGCAATCGTTACTATTGCGCTATGCTTATTGGCGATAAGAGGATCGAGAGTGAGTGACATAACCGATAGCGGGCAAGGACGGCAGGAGGGACAGCAAAGGCGCGGAGTGCTGGTGTGCGGGGTGGTGCAAGGGGTGGGGTTCAGGCCATTTGTATATCGGCTAGCGCATGATGAGGGGCTGGCGGGGTTTATCGGAAACGATACAGACGGGGTGACGATTGAAGTGGAGGGGCCTGCGTGGCGGGTGGAGGCGTTTCTGGGCCGGCTGCGCACGGAGACTCCGCCACTGGCGCGGATTGACTCGATTGCGGTGCGGGATTTGACTGCCACCGGGGAAGCGGGCTTCCGGATTGTGGCCAGCGAGATTTTGGGACGAGTGAGCACCGGAATTCCGGCGGACGCGGCCACGTGCGCGGATTGTTTGCGAGAGTTGATGGACGAGACGGACCGGCGATGGCGATATCCGTTCCTGAACTGTACCAATTGCGGTCCGCGGTTCACGATTACCCGGCGGATTCCCTACGACCGGCCGCAGACATCGATGGCGCAATTCAAGATGTGCGCCGCCTGCCAGAGGGAGTATGACGATCCGCTGAACCGTCGATTCCATGCGCAGCCAAATGCGTGTTGGGAGTGCGGGCCTCGTATATGGCTGGCGGGAGTGGATGGGGTTGAAATCGCGAACAAAGGCGATGCGGCGGAATCTGACATTGTGATTGCGGCTGTTGATCGGTTGGTGGCGGGCGAGATCCTGGCGATCAAAGGAGTGGGCGGTTTTCATTTGAGCGTGGATGCCACGAATGAGGCCGCGGTGAAGCGACTGAGGGAGCGCAAACATCGTTATGGCAAGCCGCTCGCAGTGATGGTGAAGGAGCTGGAGGCGGCGCGGATCGTGTGCGCGTTGACGGCGGAAGAAGAGGCGCTGCTGGTGACGGTGGCGCGTCCGATTGTGCTGGCGCGGAAAAGGGAGGGTCGAGGAATTGCAGAGGGCGTTGCGCCGGGGATTCCGTGGCTGGGTCTGTTTCTGCCCTATGCGCCATTACAGCATTTGTTGCTTGCCGATGGGCGGATCACAGCGCTGGTGATGACCTCTGCAAATTTGAGCGAGGAGCCGATTGCAATCGACAACGATGAGGCAAGGGCGCGGCTGGGCGGGATTGCGGACGCATTCCTGATGCACGACCGCGAGATTTTGCAGCGCTGCGATGACTCGGTGGCGGCTGTCGTCGATGGAGCGCCGCAACTGATCAGGCGGGCCAGGGGGTTTGTGCCGCTGGGACTGGAGTTGCCGATCGAGTCGCCGCCTCTGCTGGCGGTGGGCGGACACCTGAAGAATGTATTTGCGCTGGCGCGCGGACGGCGCGTTTTTCAAAGCCAGCATTTGGGCGATCTGGAAAATTTGACCGGATTGGAATTCTTTCGCGAGTCGCTGAAGCACCTGATGCGCACGTTCGAGGTGGAGCCGGAGACGGTGGTGCACGATTTGCATCCTGGATATTTGTCGACCGAGTGGGCTCGGGAGTGGGCGCGCGAACGAGGATTGAGAGTGCTGGCGGTGCAGCATCATCATGCGCACGTGGCAGGCTGCATGGCGGAGCATGGGTTGACGGGCTCGGCGATTGGGCTCGCGTTGGATGGGACTGGGTACGGGACGGATGGAAAGATTTGGGGCGGTGAAGTGCTGGTGAGCCGGTTAGATGACTTTGAGCGGTTTGCGCATTTGGACTATGTGCCGATGGCGGGGAGCGATGCTGCTGTGCGGGAGCCTTGGCGGATGGCCCTGGGGCATTTAAGCGCGGCGGGGATCGATGTGGAGTCAGCGGAGGTGTTGGAGCTGCTGGGCGCAATGGTTGCAGATGTGCGCGTGCTGCGGCGCATGATTGAACGCGGAGTCAATGCGCCGTTTACGTCAAGCTGCGGACGCCTGTTCGATGCAGTGGCGGCGGTGGTGCTGGGGCGGCGTTCGCCGCGGCGGATGGATTACGAGGCGCAGGCAGCGATCGAGCTTGAGGGGCTCGCGGTGGATGCCGAGGATGAGCCAGGCTATGAGATGGAATTGGCCGGCGGTAATTGGGGTGCGCGCGAGCCGGTGAGGATTGGCGCGGGGCCGTTGTGGCGCTGCCTGCTGGAGGACTTGCGTGCCGGAGTGAGCAAGGCGCAAATTGCGGCGCGATTCCATGCGGGGGTTACTGGGGGTTTTGTCAGAGCGGTTTGCCTGTCACGGGAAGCCACGGGTATAAGTCATGTGGTGATGAGTGGAGGGTGCATGCATAACCGGCGGCTGGCTCGGCTGCTGCGGAGAGAGTTAGAGGCATGTGGATTTCGAGTGTTTCAGCACGCCGAGGTTAGCCCTGGGGATGGAGGGCTGAGTTATGGGCAGGCGGCAGTCGGGGCGGCGATGCTTTCCAAGTCGAGTTAGTGCCGTCGCTGATCGCAGCTCTTGCAGTTAGTGAGTTACAGTTAGTAAGTCGTTGGAGCCGAAATCATGCGCGTTCTTGCATTGGCTACATTAACTTGCCGAAGGATTGCGAGGCTGCTTAGCTTCGCAGCCACCTTGCTTGGTTTGCTCTCCCTGGCATTGGCCGATTTTCGACAAGATGCGTTGCTTATCGGCCTGTTCTTTTTCTTGCCGATCTTGAGTTTCCCGATCACGCTTCTATCTTTCCGATGGTTGCGTTGGTCCGTGGCATTGCAATGGGCGCTTGCGCTTGGGTATCTTGCGGTTTATTCACGGCTGGATTGGAGAACCTGCGCGGAGGCGGGCTATTGCCAGGGGGCAATTGCGATAGTGCTTGTGACTCTGACCGCGTGGCCGGTGCAGGTATTGTTTGTGGTTGCAGTCTTCAATCTGGCATTTCTGTGGTTGAGCAGGAAGGCGCGGGCGGCGGAAGACGAGGTGAGACTGCATCAAGCGACGACCTAGCCGGAGAGGCGGACGAGTTGTTGCGCTTCTTCCCGGGGGCCGAGGATGGAGATGCGGGGAATGCGGCCGCGGACCATGGCGACCTCGTCGCAACGGTGAAGGCGCGGGCACATCTGGCAGTCCTTGAAAATCTTGTCGGGGAGCTCGGACTTGTCTTCGACAGTGCGGAAGCCGTACTTGAAGAAGAAGTCAGGGATGCGCGTGAAGAGGCAGACGGACTGGATGCCGTGTTCTTCTGCTTCCTCAATCAGCGCGCCGAGGATGCGGCCGCCGGCGCCCTGGCCTTTGGCCTCAGGCTTGACCACGATGGAGCGCACCTCAGAGAGATGGGGGCCGTATAGATGGAGCGCACCGCAACCGAGAAAGGCTCCGCCATCGGACTCGGCGACGGTGAAGTCGCGGATGTTCTCGCAAATCTCGGCGAAGGCGCGCTTGAGCAGGGTGCCATCGGTAGAGAGCGAGTTCACCAGGTCATACACATTCGAGGCATCCGGGAGAAGAGCTTTACGCACCAGCATGGACGGCCTCCCCGGTGGGCGCGGTGAGTGCGGCAATGCGCACAGATGCGGCGGCGAGGGCCTGACGCACGCGCTCGCGCGCGGTGCCGCCGATCACGTCGTGGCAATCAAGCGTGGCCGTGAGAGTGATGGCGGAGAAGAAATCCTCGGCGAACTCGGGGCCAAACGCGCGCAGTTCATCGAGCGTGAGGTCGTTAAGCTCGACGCCTTTTCCGATGGCGAATCGCACGGCGTTGCCGATCTTTTCGTGCGCGGTGCGGAAGGGAACGCCTTTGTGAACCAGATAAGTGGCCGCGGCCATCGCATTGAGATAGCCGGACTGCGCGGCATCGCTCATGCGCTTGCGGTTGAATTGCAGGGAGGCGGTGAAGCGCGCCACGAGGGTGAGCATCTGCGGCACAAATTCGACTGAAAAGGCCGGCTCCTGAGTCTCCTGCATATCCTTATTGTAGGCCAGGGGCAGGCCTTTGAGTTGCAGCGTGACGGCCTGCGCCGCGCCGTGGATGCGGCCGACTTTGGCGCGGATCAATTCGGTGAGGTCAGGATTCTTCTTCTGCGGCATGGCGCTGGAGCCGGTGGAAAAGGGCTCGGGCAGCAGGACAAAGCCGTATTCGGCGGTGGAAAAGAGAGTGATCTCTTCGGCGAATCGGCTCAGGTGCAGACCGACACAGGTGAGCGCGTGCAGGTATTCGAGGATGAAATCGCGATCGCCGGTGGCATCGATGGAGTTGGCGGTGGGGGCGACAAAACCCAGTTCGTGGGCGGCGATGGTGCGGTCAAGCGCGAGCGTTGCGCCGGCCACAGCGCCTGAGCCCAGCGGGCACTCGTTAAGGCGAGCCGCACAATCGCGCAGGCGCGCGGCGTCGCGCAGAATCATCTCAATGTAAGCCAGGAGCCAGTGCGCAACGAGCACGGGTTCGGCGCGCTGCAGGTGGGTATAACTCGGCATCACGGATTCGCCGGCGGCGTGAGCCTGGCCGATGAGCGCATCGCCCCAGGCGGCAAGAGCATTGACGACGAGGCTGATTTGATCGCGCACGTAAAGGCGCAGGTCGGTGGCGATCTGTTCGTTGCGGCTGCGGCCGGTGTGGAGTTTGAGGCCAAGCGAGCCGATGCGGGCAACTAATTCCAGTTCGACGAAGTGGTGAATGTCTTCGGCGGTGGGATGATTGCGGACCTGCAACTGACCGGCCTCCGATGCGTGGTCGGCGGCGATGGAGTCCAACGCCGCACGCAGCTCCGCTCCTTCACTCTTGGTGAGGATGTTTGCGGCGACAAGAGCCGATGCATGGGCTTTGCCGGCGGCGATTTCCTGAGGGAGAAGCCGCCAGTCAAAGCCGATGGAGCGCTGCCACTGCTCAAACTCCGGATCGAGCGGCTCACGAAAGCGGCCGGACCACATCTTCACGGGTTGGTGTTCGTTCGTCATTAATTCAGGCGGTACCTCATGCTATTCCTTGTCCTTATTCCTTGTTTGGGGCGTTGTTCAACCTGGGCATTTCGCTGCCTTTGCTGAGGGTAAGGAGTCCGGCCGCGGCGTAGGTAAGGAGCTTGTCGCGGGTGTCTGTGATGTCGAGATTGCGCATGGTGAGCTGGCCGATGCGGTCACGCGGGGAGAAGGTGGATTCAGTCTTCTCCATGCTGAGGCGCTCGGGATGAAAGGTGAGGTTGGGCGACTCGGTATCGAGGATGGAATAGTCGTTGCCGCGGCGCAGCTCCAGGGTGACTTCGCCGGTGATGGGTTTGGCGACCCAGCGCTGGGCGGATTCGCGGAGCATGATGGCCTGGGAGTCGAACCAGCGGCCCTGGTAGAGGAGGCGGCCGAGCTTGCGGCCATGGTCGCGGTACTGCTCGATGGTGTCTTCGTTATGAATGCCGGTGATGAGGCGCTCATAGGCGATGAAAAGCAAGGCGAGGCCGGGCGCCTCGTAGATGCCGCGGGATTTGGCTTCAATGATGCGATTTTCAATCTGGTCGGACATGCCGAGGCCGTGGCGGCCGCCGATGCGATTGGCTTCGAGAAGAAGTTCGACGGGGTCGCCGAAATGGCGGCCGTTGAGGGCGACGGGAAAGCCCTCTTCAAAGCGGACGGCGACCTGTTCACGCTGGATTTCTATGTCGTCGCGCCAGAAGGCAGTGCCCATGATGGGGGCAACTATTTTGATAGACGTGGAAAGGTGCTCCAGGTCTTTTGCCTCGTGGGTTGCGCCGAGTATGTTGGAGTCGGTGGAATAGGCTTTTTCCGCTGACATTTTATAGGCGAAGCCGGCGTGTTGCATGTAGGCGGACATCTCGGCGCGGCCGCCGAGCTCATGGATGAACGCTGCGTCGAGCCAGGGCTTGTAAACCTTGAGGGCGGGATTGACGAGCAGGCCGTAGCGATAGAAGCGTTCGATGTCATTGCCTTTGAAAGTGGACCCGTCGCCCCAGATGTGGACGTCGTCCTCCTTCATTGCAGCCACCAGCATCGTCCCAGTGACAGCGCGGCCGATCGGCGTGGTGTTGAAGTAGGGGACGCCGGCCGTGGTGATGTGGAAGGCGCCGGCGTGGAGCGCGGCGATGCCTTCGCGAACCAGCGGGCCTCGGCAGTCAATGAGGCGGGCCTTTTCTGCGCCGTATTCGAGAGCCTTGCGCGGAATCTCGTCGTAGTCGGATTCGTCGGGTTGGCCCAGGTTGGCCGTATAAGCGTAGGGGATGGCGCCCTTCTGCCTCATCCAGTGCAGGGCGGCGGAGGTGTCAAGCCCGCCGGAGAAAGCAATGCCAACCTTTTGGCCGACGGGCAGGCTTTCGAGAATTACGGACATCCTTTGGAACCTCAGTAAGTATCTAGCTTTTCGCTAGAGGCGAATGGTTAGGAGATGATGATGGGGGTGTCGGGGCCTTTGTTTGGTCGAGTTTCAGTGCGGGCTCCTTTCCAGACACTCCGAAATTGTTAGCTTCCGCTGCTTGACGACTGGATGCAGATCCTCATTTGAATTCCACTTGATGAATATCTTTAAGCCTTCATCGGTTTTCCAGAAAACCCCCTCGTCATTGATAAAGAACCGACCGCCTGATTGACGATGTTCGATATAGATTCCAACGATCCGGTCAAGCAGAGGCATTCGTCTTCGCAATTCATTCCGCAATTCTTCGGGTGTCAAACCGAGTGTGACAAACGGCCAAAGCTCTTCAGAAAGGTTTGTACTAAATACCGCGCGCCAACCCTTGCGTTTCTTCACCTGAAGCTCGACGAATTGCTTGAACTCGGACCTGGTGATCGTGATCGGAATCGGAATCAAGCTAGCGGCTCCTTCGTTCGAAAATGGCGTATTCCAAAACGCTTATTGGTTGATACCACCGAAATGAGGAACGTTAGACAGCCCTCCCAGCACAAGGAGCAGCAAAGCCTTCTGCGCGTGCATGCGATTTTCGGCCTGGTCGAAGACGATGGATTGCGGGCCGTCGAGGACTGCATCAGTGACCTCAGCATTGCGGCGCGCGGGCAGGCAGTGCATGAAAACCGCATGGGCAGAGGCTTTTTGCATTAGTGCCTCGTTGACCTGAAAAGGCCTAAAGATGGGCGCGCGCTTGGTGGATTCGTGTTCGAACCCCATGCTGACGCACACATCGGTGTAGACCGCATCCGCGGCTTCGACGGCGGCCTGCGGATCTTGCAGCAGGCGAATCTCGCAGCTATTTGCCTCGGCAATCTCGCGTGCCCTGGTGACGATCTCGATGTCCGGCGAGTAGCCGCGCGGCGTGGCCACGGTGACATTTGCGCCCAGTTGCGCGCCGGTGAGCATCAGCGAGTGGCAGACGTTGTTGCCGTCGCCAACATAGGTGAAGTTGAGGCCGGCGACGGAGCCGAAGTGTTCCTGGAGGGTCATGAAGTCGGCCAGCGCCTGACAGGGGTGCTCAAAATCGGAGAGCGCGTTGACCACGGGCACGCGCGAGTTGGCGGCCATCTCGGTAATGGTGTCGTGCGCGTAGGTGCGGAGCACAATGATGTCTACCCAGCGCTCGACATTGCGCGCCACGTCGGCGATGGCTTCGCGCTCGCCGAGCGGGGAGTTGGTGTGATCGACGAAGATGGCGTTGCCGCCCATGGTGCTGAAGCCGGCCTCAAAGCTGAGGCGCGTGCGCAGGCTGGCTTTCTCAAACATGAGCACCATCTGTTTGGCGTCGAGGGCATGGCGATAGGCGCGAGGATTGCGCTTGACGTCGTGGCCGAGCTTGAGAATGGCGCGGACTTCCGCGCTGGTGAGGTCGGCGATGGAGCACATGTCTTCTCCCGCAAGGCGCGCGGCGGCAGCAAGAACATCGGGGTCCTTTTGAATGGGCACTGCGGTGTCCTGGCGATCGAGGGTTGCTCGGCTAGCCATGGTTAAGTCCTCCTGGAGTGCGGGCTGGGGTGCGGGCGGCGGCCTGAGTCGAGCTCAGAGCGGCTGCGTGTTCCGTGAAGATTTCATCGAGCGCGGCGATGGCGGTGTCAATGTGTGCGCGTTCCACTATGTAGGGCGGCAGGAAGCGCAGCACGGTATCGCTGGTGCAGTTGATGAGGATGCGCCGCTTGAGCATTTCAGCGACGGTGAGCTTGGCGAGCTCAGCGGAATCGAGCTCGGCGGCAATCATGAGGCCCTTGCCGCGCACATCGACTATGGCCTCATGGCGCGCAGCGAGAGAACGCAACTGCGCCTGGAAGTAATCGCCGACTTCGGTTGCATGGGCGAGCAGATTCTCCTGCTCGATGTAGTCGATGACGGCGATGGCAACGGCGCAGGCCAGCGGGCCTCCACCGAATGTGGTGCCGTGCATGCCCGCGTGCATGGCGCGCGCGACTTCCTCTGTGCAGAGGACCGCGCCGAGAGGAAGGCCGCCCGCGAGGGGCTTGGCCAGTGTCGTAATGTCGGGACGGATGCCGTAATGCTGATAAGCGCACCACTTGCCGGTGCGGCCCATGCCGGATTGAATCTCATCCACGATGAGCAGCGCGCCGGTAGAACTCGAGAGGGCCCGCGCCTCAGCGAAAAATTCCTGCGTGAGCGGACGCACGCCGCCTTCGCCCTGGATGGATTCGACGAGTATGGCGCAGATCTCGCTCGAGAATTTGGCGCGCAGGTCGGACACGTCATTGAAGCGGACGAACTCGACACCGGGAACGCCGGGGTCGAAGGGCTCGCGATACTTCGCTTTGTAGGTGGTGGACATGGAGCCGAAGGTGCGGCCGTGAAAGCTCTGTTCAAGAGCAAGGAATCCGGTGCCGATCTGTTTGCCTTCGCTGCGCAACAGGCCTGCATGAGCGCGCGCCAGCTTGAGTGCGCCTTCCCAGGCCTCGGTGCCGGTGTTGGAGAAGAAGACGCGGTCAAGGCCGGTGCGTTCGGTGAGGCGCAGAGCAAGCTCTGCCTGGCCTCGGTGGTAAAAGAGATTCGAAGTGTGGATGAGCGCGCGGCTCTGGCGGGCGATGGCCTCCTGAATGACCGGATGGCCGTAGCCGAGCGCATTGACGCCGATGCCGCTGAGCAGATCAAGGTACTTCGTACCGTTCTCGTCTATGATGTGAACGCCCTGGCCTCCGACGAAGAGAATGGGATTGCGGTCGTAGGTGGACAGCAGCAGGCGGGATTCAGCGGCGCGAATTTGATCGAGTTGGTTCAATTCAATTTTCTCCTGGTTCATCAGGCCACCATCACTTCGGTGCCGTGGGCTACGCGCGAACTGCACAGGTCGGGAAGGGAACCGGCAGCCTCGGCGGGCAAAATTCTTACGCGCTTTACGCCGTTCAAGAGAGCCTCGCGGCAGGCGCTGAGTTTGGGCAGCATGCCGCCGGAGATGACTTCGCTCTTGGCCATCTCGGCGATCTGATCGATGGAGAGCCAGCGGAGCACTTCGCCGCCTGAGCCTCGGACGCCGGGGACGTCGGTAAGGAAGACAAGAGCGTCGGCGTGGCAGGCGATGGCGCAGGCCGCGGCCATTTCATCGGCGTTGATGTTGTAGTACTGGCCGTCAAAACCGAGCGCCATCGAAGAGAGGACGGGCACGCCGTTCAACTGCCAGATGGCGTCAATCCAGCGCGAATCGCTGGCGACGATCTCGCCGACGTAGCCGAGATCGGGCGCGGTACGTTTTTTGCGCGCGCGAAAAAGCAGACCGTCGCCGCCGGAGAGCCCGACCGCCGGCTGCCCGAGCGAGCCGAGAGCAGCGACGAGTCCCTTGTTGACCTTGCCTGCAAGGACCATGAGCGCTACATCGCGGGTTTCCGCATCGGTGACGCGCAGGCCGGCGACGAATTCGCTTTGCTTGCCGAGCGCCGTGAGCATGCGCGTCAACTGCGCGCCGCCGCCGTGGACTACGGCGACCTGATTGCCATCGCGCACGAGCTCAACAATGGCGCGCGTGCAACCATCCAGGAGCGCCGGAGTCTCAAGGCCCGCTCCACCGAGTTTGACGACGTACTTCATTCCTGGCCCTCCGCTTCGGGCTTCATTCGAGACCTTCCGCTTCGCCATAGCCGAGCATGACATTCATGTTTTGGACGGCCTGCGAGGACGCGCCCTTCAATAAGTTATCAAGACAAGAAACGATGACCGCGCGACGGCCATCGGCGTCGAGTTGAAAACCGATGTCGGCGTAATTGGTGCGGACTGAAAATTGGATCTGAGGAAGCGTGTTGCCATGGAGGCGCACCATGGGACTGGTTGCGAAGAAATCCTGGTAAACGCGCGAGACGGCAGCAGCCGACTGCGGTTCGCGAAAATGCACATAGATGGTGGAGAGAATGCCACGGGGAATGGGCAGCAGATGGGGCGTGAAAACGATCTGGCCGGCATCGACGCCGATCTGCTCCAGCAATTCGCCAGTGTGGCGATGCGTGAAGACGGAATAGGCGGATAGATTATCGGCCGCGTACATAAAGTGCGTGGTGGCCGTGGGGGCCTTGCCTGCGCCGCTGACGCCGCTCTTCGAGTCGGCGACGATGCCACGATCGAGATCGACGATTCCGGCGGCGACCAGCGGACGGAGCGCGAGAATCACGGAGGTTGCGTAGCAGCCTGGATTAGCGATGAGACGCGCGCCGGCAATCTGCGCGCGATGCAGCTCCGGCATGCCATAGACGGCCTGCGCCTGCGTTGCGGCAGCGCGAGCCTTGATTTCCGCGGGCCGGTTGGGACCTTCATCGGCAAAGGCATAGACGGCGCGGTTATCTGCCTCGCTGAGCCGCCATGCGCCGCTCAGGTCAATGACGCGCAGACCGCGCGCGAGCGCCTCGGGCACCCACTCGCGAGACTGCTCGTGAGGAGTGGCGAGGAACAGAACTTCAACGCCGCGGCTCTGAAGCAGTTCCCACGAAAGGGGCTGCTGCTTGAGATCTGCACTGCCGTTCCTGTCGGCCAGTTGAGGATGAATTTCGGCGAGCGGGATTCCTCCGCGCGCGGCGTCTTTGGCGTCAACACGGCCGGCAAAGACGGGCGGTGCGCCCTTGAGCCGGGGATGGTGCAGCAACAGCCCAGCCAACTCGGCGCCCGCGTACCCGGACACGCCTACGACCGCGGTTTGTATTGTCTCGGTCATGATTCTAAAAATGTCCTCAGCCGCGCTTCCACTTCCTCTGCGCGGCGCGGGTCGGCGCAGATCACCAATACGGTGTCGTCGCCGGCGACGGTGCCGAGGACTTCCGGCCATCCCTCGTGGTCAAGAGCGGCGGCAAATGGTTGCGCTCCGCCCATCACCGTGCCTACCACCACCTGGTTCATCGCCTGCTGCACGCGCAGTCCAAAACTCTCAATCATCTCTGCCACCGACGGAGGGCCATCGTCCGCGACAGCCACGCCGGAGCCATTTCCGTTTCCGTTGGGCAGGGAGTAACCGCTGGGCCCCTTGGAGAGACGCAGTTCGTGAAGATCGCGCGAAAGAGTGGCCTGGGTCACCTCAAAGCCACGGCGGCGCAGCTTGCGGCGCAGCTCGTCCTGGTTGGAAACCAGAGAGTTGGCCACCAGATCCCGTATCGCCTTGTGTCTTTGAAATTTCATCGCCGCTTGGTTTCCGATCGATTGCTTTTTCGGGCAAATCGAAAGCGCGGCCCGCACTGCGGCCACGCCTGTATAAATATACAGCAGAAGTGCATAACTATGCAAAGGCAATTTTCCGGCGAGGAATCGCGGGGTGATTGCCTCGATGGGGATCAGGTCTAACGGTGAGGCTGATACCGGCCTGCCGGGGCGGTTGGTCTCCGCTCAAATCCTTCCCCGGAGTTCCGTTCCACTGCATTCTGGGCCGTCGTCGCTTCTCCCTAAGGGAGGGGCCAGGGCGGCACGACGAACTGTTTTTCACTTGAAAAAGGCCGTGTATAGTTACTCATGGGCTTCCCTCCTGGCTTTTTATCGCGCGATCCGCGTCTCTTTCCCTCGGAGCAGGGCAAAGGGCCTGAGCAGACGCGCCCGGGCCAGTCCATTGCGGGCAGCCTGGTGGACCCTCGATTCGACTCCGATTCCTGCGGAGTTGGATTTGTGGCGCAGCTTTGGGCCACGCCTTCGCACAATATTCTGAAGCATGCCTTGTCGGCTTTGACGCGGCTTGCGCATCGCGGCGCGGTGGCCGCGGACGGCAAATCCAGCGATGGCGTGGGCGTGACCACCGCGATTCCGCGGGCGTGGCTGCTGGCACAGGCGGGGCTGACTCTGGCGCCGCAGAAGCCGCTGGGCGTGGCCGTGCTGTTTCTGCCTGCCGAGGATGAGGGTCAGCACGCGGAGATCGAGGCGGCCTTGCGCGCGCAGAGCCTGGAAGTGCTGGGATGGCGCCCGGTGCCGGTGCGGCCGGAGGTATTGGGCGAGATTGCCGACTCCACTCGCCCGACGATCTGGCACGTATTGATCGCGCCTGAAGATGCAAGCGGGGCGGATGACGGCAACGGATTCGACCGGCGGCTTTTCCTGGCGCGCAAGCAGTTTGAGCGGGCTTGTCTGCTTGGCTCGGGGCTGTCCGGTTACGTGGTGAGCATCTCGTCGGCGACCATGATTTACAAGGCGCTGTGCGCGGGCCGGCTGCTCAAAGAGTTTTATCCCGACCTAGCCGACCCGGAGTTCAAGACACCGTTTGCGCTCTTCCATCAGCGCTACGCGACCAACGTGCTGCCGTCGTGGGCCCGTGCTCAGCCTTTTCGCGTGCTGGGGCACAACGGCGAGATCAACACCATCTGGGGCAACCGCGCGCGCATGGAAGCCCGCGCCGCCACGTTGCCGCTGGATGTTTACCCGGTGCTCACCGAGGGCGGTTCGGACTCCACTTCGCTGGATGAGATTGTGGAGCTGCTGGCGCATAATGGGCGCACGGTGGCCGAGGCGGTGCGCATGGTGGTGCCGCCGGCCAATCCCGGGAACCTCTCGTCGTTTTTGCAATACAGCGGGGATTGCATGGAACCGTGGGACGGGCCGGCGGCGCTGGCCTTCACGGACGGCCACCAGGTGGGAGCGATTCTGGATCGGAACGGATTGCGCCCATGCCGATTTGCCGTGGACGACCAGGGGCTGGTGGTGGCCGGCTCTGAGGCTGGATTGGTGGATATGGATCCGGCTTCAATCCTGCACAGTGGGCGGCTCGGCCCAGGGCAAATGATTTTGGCCGATCTCGACCTGCATCAATTTTTTGAGAACGATGAAATCCTGCGCATTTTCGATCAGAAGCGGCACTATCAGGACCTGATTCAACTGGACACACCGCTGGAAGCTTCGGCGGATGCGCTGACGCCGCTCGATGCGTCGGAACTCAATCGGCTGCAGCATCGCTTCGGTTTCACGCGGGAAGACGTGCGGATGGTTCTGACGCCCATGGCCAGCGAGGGCAAAGATGCGGTGTGGTCGATGGGCGACGATACGCAGATAGCGCCGCTGGCTCGCGCGCCTCGGCCACTGTACGCATTTTTCCGGCAGCGTTTTGCGCAGGTGACCAATCCGCCCATCGATTCGCTGCGAGAAGCGATTGTGTTGAAGATGCAGACGCGGCTGGGGCCGTGGCCGCACATTTTTGAATTGCGGGAGCGGCTGCCGGGGTTGTCGTTGCAGTCGCCGCTGCTGTCGCTGGCGCAGATGCATGCGCTGAAACAGGGCCAGCACTCGCTAGCGGAGACCATGCCGCAGGCAGTGCTGGATTGCCTGTATGCGCCGGACGCCACACTGGAGGTTGCCGTGGATGTGCTGGCGCGGCGCGCCGTGGAACTGGTGGGCGAAGGCGCGGCGCTGCTGCTGCTGAGCGATCGACGCGCGAGTGCGGAGGCGATTCCGATTCCCATGGCCATGGCGGTGGGCGCGGTGCACCTGGCGCTGACGAAAGCAGGAGTGCGCGCGGAAGTGGGGCTGGCGGTTGAGGCGGGCGACTGCCGCGAGATTCATCACGTCGCGGTGCTGCTGGGCATGGGTGCAGGCGCGGTTTGTCCGTGGCTGGCGCTGGAGACGGCGCGCAGCCTGAATGCAGAAACGGGCGAGGAGAATCTGCTGCATGCGCTCGAACTCGGACTGGCCAAAGTGATGTCGAAGATGGGCATCAGCGTGGTGGACAGCTATCGCGGGGCTCATCTGTTCGATGCCATCGGACTTTCGAATGCCGTGGTCGATAAATGCTTTGCCGGGACACCGGCGCCGATCGGCGGATTAGGCTTTGAAGAGATTGAGGCCCATTTGCGGCAGCTTTGGCTCGGTGAGTCCGCGGCCGAGGAGCCTCAGGAGGGCGCGGGACTGGTTGCGGTTGCGGCCGCAGTGCGCGAACTTCCCGACTACGGTTTTGTGCGCTTCCGGAAGGCGGACGAGGCGGAGGCGCATGCGTGGCAACCGCAGAGCGTGCGGGCATTGCAGACAGTGACGGGCGCAACCAAACAGGGCGCGGCGCTGGCCCTGGCGCCGTTTTCGAGCTTTGCAACCGAGGTGATGAAGGGTGAGCCGGCCAACCTGCGAGACCTGCTTGAGATTCGTCCAGCCGGTGCGGAGCTCGCGATTGAGCATGTAGAACCGGTAGGACGCATCGTACGCAGTTTTGTGGCCAGCGCGATGTCGTTCGGATCGCTTTCGCCGGAAGCGCACCAGACGATCACGCAGGCCATGAACCTGCTGGGGGCGCGTTCGAACACGGGTGAGGGCGGCGAAGATCCGGATGTTTATGCGCCTGTAAACGGTGCGCCGTCGCTGCTGAACAGCAAAATCAAGCAGGTGGCGAGCGCGCGCTTTGGGGTCACGGCGGAGTACCTTATTCACGCCGAGGAACTGGAAATCAAGATTGCGCAGGGCGCCAAGCCAGGCGAGGGCGGCCAACTGCCGGGCCACAAAGTGACGGAGCTGATCGCGCGCTTGCGTCACGCGCAGCCGGGGATGCAATTGATCTCGCCGCCGCCGCACCACGACATTTATTCGATTGAGGACCTGGCGCAACTGATTTACGACTTGAAGCGTGTGAACCCGCGCGCCGCGGTGGGGGTGAAGCTGGTGTCGGGCTGCGGGGTGGGGACGATTGCGGCCGGCGTGGCCAAGGCTTACGCCGATTATATTGTGATCGCAGGACACGCAGGCGGCACCGGCGCATCGCCCTTGTCGAGCATTAAATATGCGGGCAATCCATGGGAGCTGGGTTTGGCCGAAGCGCAACAGGTGCTTATGCACAACGGGCTGCGAGGACGTGTGCGGCTGCGCACCGACGGCGGATTGCGGACAGCGCGGGACATTGTGATGGCCGCGCTGCTGGGAGCGGACGAGTTTGCGTTTGGCACGGCGGTGCTGGTGTCGCTGGGGTGCGATATGGCGCGGCAGTGCCACCTGAATACTTGCCCCACAGGGATCGCCACGCAAAAGCCGGAGTTGCGCGCCAAGTTTCGCGGCAAGCCGGAACATGTGGTGCGCTTTTTCCAGGAGCTTGCGGGCGAGGTGCGGCAGTTGCTGGGCACACTTGGGTTGCCATCGCTTGCGGCCGCGACGGGTCGCACGGATCTGCTGGAACAGGTCCGCTGGGATGCGGGACTGGATTTGAAGCGGGTGCTTGCGGCAACGGCGATTGCGGCCGAGATGGGCGGCGCGGTGCGCTGGGAGGGTAGGCGCAACGACCGCCCCGAAGAGCGCGCGCCGATCGACAATGCGTGGGTTGAGCCGGCGCTGGCTGCCGACAAGGCCGGGGAGCCCTACTATCTGGAGACGCGCGTCACCAACGAGGACCGCACGCTGGGCGGGCGGCTGGCAGGGCAACTTGCGCTCTATCGAACGAAAAATGGGCTCACGGGAAACCGGCGCACGGAAAATGGGGAATCGGCGGACGGCGGTTCAAGCCTGATGTTCAAGATGAGCGGGGTTGCGGGGCAGTCGTTCGGGGCGTTTGCCGTGGCGGGAATGACGCTTGAGCTCGATGGCCTGGCGAACGACTTTGTGGGCAAAGGGCTGTGCGGCGGCGAACTGGTGCTGCGCGCGCAGGGCAGGGCGGCCAGGGAGAGCGGGAAGCATACCTTGCTGGGGAATGTGGCCCTTTACGGCGCGACGAGCGGGCGGTTGTTTGCGGCGGGCCGCGCCGGGGAACGGTTTGCGGTGCGCAATTCCGGGGCGCTGGCCGTTGTGGAGGGCGTGGGCGATCACGGTTGCGAATACATGACCGGCGGACTGGTGGCGGTGCTGGGCGCAACCGGCGTGAACCTGGGCGCGGGCATGACCGGCGGTCTGCTCTGGGTGTATGACGAGATGGGCGATCTGCTGGTTCAGAGCCGTTACCACAAGGGTTTTCTGCAACCCGAGACCTGGAGCGAACTGGATGCAGCCGGCCGCCAGTCGATTCGCGATCTGGTGGAAATGCACGCTACCAAGACCGGCAGCACACGCGCCCTATGGCTGCTGACCCATTGGGAGCGCGAGAGCGCGAAGCTGGTGAGGCTGACACCCAAGCCGCAGGCATAGGGGAGGAGAACGAGAGGGGATCGAGCGTGATTTTATCGGAAACACGATGGGACCTTGATGCCTCCGCGCTGATACACTCTCGACTGAACACGGTGCGGGATTGACCGCGCTTCCTATTTCAATCCAATGACAGCGATCGCTCCGATTTTAACTATCAACGATCTTTTTCTCCGCGTGGCCACAGCAGCCAACCCGCGGGCCCTGCTTTGGCAAGACTCTGACGGACAATGGCATCCGATTTCTTCAGAGCAGATCTACCAGAGAGTGCGGTCGCTCGCCGAAGCTTTTCTAAGCTGGGGCGCGAAAAAGGGAGACCGGATTGCGCTGATCAGCGAGAACCGTTGGGAGTGGACGGTGAGCGATTTTGCCACACTGGCCATCGGGGCGGCGGATGTACCGATCTATCCAACGCTTCCCGGCGAGCAGGAGGCTGCGCTGATCAATGACGCAGGCTGCCGCATCGCCGTGGTCTCTACCCGCCAGCAGTTCGACAAGCTGAATGCGGTCCGCGGCAAGACGCAGCTGGAACGGATTCTGATTATGGACTCCGCCGATGCGCCGGAGGGCTCAATCGCCTTGAGCGAGGTGCTGGCGGGCGCGGACGCGCGCGGTGGCAATCATGACCCGGTGTTTGACGCATTGTTGCACTCAGTAGAGCCGAAGGATCTGGCCACACTGATCTACACATCGGGGACGACCGGCGAACCCAAGGGCGTGATGCTGACGCACGGCAACATCGCTACAAACCTCAACCTTTCCACGGTGGAGTTCGGCTTTGGGCCGAAAGACTCAAGCATTTCGTTCCTGCCGCTCTCACACATCACAGCGCGCGCGCTGGATTACGCCATGTTTTTCTATGGGGCGCAGGTGGCTTATTGCGCGCAATTCGAGAAGCTGCCCCAGGCCATGCGCGAGATTAAGCCCACGGTGATCGTGGGAGTGCCGCGGGTCTATGAAAAGATTCGCCAGACGGTGGAGCTGCGCTCTTCTGTTTCAAAAGCGAAGAAACTGATTTTGAATTGGGCGGTTGGCCTCGGCGCCCACCATATTGAGACTGTTTACGATGGACGGCGTCCCGCATCGCTGGGCTGGAAGCTGGCTAACAAGCTGGTGTACTCCAAAGTCCGGGAAGCATTCGGCGGCAGGGTGGAGACTTTTCTTTCGGGAGGCGCGCCGCTGGGCATGGAAACCGCGCGCTGGTTTGCCTCAGTGGGGATCCAGATATTGGAGGGCTACGGGTTGACGGAGACTTCGCCGGTGATCGCCATCAATACGCCCAAGCGGCACCGCATGGGGACGGTGGGGCTGCCGCTCAGCAACCTGGAGTTGAAGCTGGCCGAAGACGGCGAGTTACTGGTTCGCGGGCCGTCGGTGTTTGCGGGTTACTGGCGAAAGCCCGCGGCGAACGCCGAGTGTTTCGACGCGGACGGATGGTTTCGCACCGGCGACATCGCAGCCCTGGACGCGGACAGTTTTCTCTCCATCACCGATCGCAAGAAGGAACTGCTGAAGACGTCGGGTGGCAAACTGGTGGCGCCCCAGCCGATTGAAAACAGGTTGAAGAACAACCGGCTGGTGGCCGAGGCTGCACTGGTTGGGGACAAGCACAAGTTCATCTCGGCGCTGATTTCGCCGAATTTTGTCGCGCTTGAGGAGTGGGCACGGTTTCACGGGATTGAATACGAAAGCAGAGCAGAATTGGTGGCGAACCGACGCGTGATGGCACTGTATAAAGAGGCTGTTCGGCAAGTGAACACGGGCCTGGCCAACTTTGAAACGCTGAAGCGGTTTCACGTGGTGGCCGACGAGTGGACGATTGAAGGCGGCGAACTCACGTCCTCAATGAAGTTGAAGCGGCGCGTGATTATGGAGCGTTACGCGGCTTTGATCGCCGCGCTTTACGCGGACGAAGCGACCGCACGCGGCGAATCGGTGAGCTAAGCCCCTTGCCCAGCTCTCTTCCGTAGAGGCCGCGATTGAGCCATATATGGTGGAGGCCGCGGAAAAACGGCGCGCCCCAGAAGCCGACGGACAGCAAACTGCCGAAGATGATGACGGCATCGATGCTGACGCGTCCGGCGCTGGACCAATAGGCATCCGGCTCCAGGTTCAGCCACAGCGCAAACTCGTCCAATGTGAGCGCGGCGCCCACACCGTAGCTTACGGACATGAGGCGGCTGAAAAAAATGGAAAGCTCGGAGTGATTCCGCCCCAGGTCAAGCAGCCATCCGTAACCGACCAGCAGCAGAATGAGAATGCCCCACACCAGGTGATGAATGTGGAGGCCGTGCACCGTGACCCACTGGAACGGGCCATGCTGATGCACGATCAGCCGAACCAGAACGCGGACGCCCAGAAAGGTGATGAGGAACGAGACCGAGGCAATGAACATGCGCCGCCGGGGACGGTCGGGAATGGTGGTGCGAATGAGAACGCCCAGCCGGGTGAGATGCAGAAGCACCAGCAACACCACGATGACCATGGTGGCAAACGCGAGCAGTAAGAGTGCTCCGGTTCCGGGCATAGCTTATTGAAACATCGCAAGGCGGCGATCCCAAGGGGGAAATGAAAAGAAGCTGAATTCCGGCGGGCGTGAGCGGTGTCACGTTTTCTCTTTACAGCAGCGGGGTACACTGGTTAAGGCGTCGAGGACGATTGATTTCTGCGAGCCTCCGTTCATGGAGTTGGTCGGGGGCGCGATCAGGCGCGGCTCAAGTGTACGCGCGAAATCGATGAGGAGATTTTGCAATGCGAGTTGCTTTGTTAACCGGCGGCGGCGACTGCCCCGGACTGAATGCGGTGATTTACGCGGCGGTGAAAAAGGGCATTAACCACTATGGCGACGAGTTCATCGGCTTTCTCAACGGCTGGCGGGGCGTGCTGGACAATGCGTTTATTCCGCTGACCCTCGAAAGCATCGACGGGATCCAGTTGAAGGGAGGAACGATTCTGCATTCTTCGCGGACCAACGTGAAAAAGATTCCGGGCGGGATCGAGAAGGTGCAGGAGGTGCTGAAGATCAACAAGATCGATGCACTGATCGCTCTCGGCGGCGATGATACGCAGTCGGTGACCTTGTTCCTGAGCGAGAACGGCGTGCCCAGCGTGGGCGTGCCCAAGACGATCGACAACGACATTAACGGAACCGACACCACGTTTGGATTTGACACGGCGGTGATGATCGCGACGGAAGCGATCGACCGCATCCACACCACTGCCGACTCGCACAACCGCGTGATTGTGGTGGAGGTGATGGGCCGCGATGCCGGCTGGATTGCTTATGCCTCCGGCGTGGCAGGAGGGGCGCATGTGATTCTGGTTCCGGAGAAGGACATCGACATTGATCATGTGTGCGCGCTGCTGAAATACAACTACGATCACGGCAAGCACTACGGCGTGGTGGTGGTTGCAGAGGGCTGTCACCTACCTGAGGTTGGCCAGGTGAAGGGTTCCGCGCAGGTGGACGCGTTTGGCCATGCGCGGCTTTCCGGCATTGGCGAGGCGCTTGCCGAGCTGATCGAGAAGAAGACCGGATTTGAAACCCGCTCAGTGAACCTGGGCCACACCCAGCGGGGCGGCGTGCCCACAGCCTATGACCGCACCCTCGGCCAGCGCTATGGGCTGCACGCCATCGACATGGTTCACGAGAAGAAGTGGGGGCGGATCGCGGTGTTGAAGGGCCTTGATATTACGGACATCACCATTAAAGAAGCGATCGCCAGCAATCGACGCCTCGACAAGCGCTTCTTCGATGTGATCGCGGATCTGGAAGCGAAGGTCTAGGATCCGCGAGGTTCATCGGCGCGCGAAGAGCCGCCGGCGTCAGGGCGGCGACCAGCTCTGCGCTTGATCTGGAGTTGAGTTGTGCTCTATCGCCGCTACACTCCGAAGGACTTTGATCAGCTTTATGCGCTGGAGGAGGCATGCTATCAGCCACCGCTTCGTTTTGGGCGCGGGTACATGCATCAGCTTGTCTCGAGCTCCGATTCGGCTACCTGGGTCGCGGAGGAAGATGGCCGCATGGCGGGCTTTGGCCTGGTCGAGTGGGCTGAGGAGACTGAGGGAGTTATTGCGTATATTCAGACTCTGGAAGTTGCGCCGGATAAGCGCGGACAGGGCGTAGGCGGTGAGTTGCTGCGCCTGATCGAGGGCTCTGCGCGCGCCGCGGGCGCTCAACTGATCTGGCTGCATGTGGATGCGGAGAACGCGAGCGCGATCCGGCTCTACGAGGCGCACGGCTACCTTTGCGAAGGCGAGAAAGCGAACTACTACGCACGTAGCAGAGATGCGCTGATTTACGCAAAGAAGCTGGGAACCAAAATGGGAAGTTAGCGCCCGCGCGCGCAGGCCGTGTGCATTAGCGATCACGGCTATCGATATCGATTTGCGTACTATGAAGAGAGACGATGTCCATAAGCAATCCAAATTTACCCAAATCGATTCTTGCGTTGCGGTCGTACTCGGCCCAGATGTTTCTGCACGATCTGCTGGCGGGGATCACGGTGGGGCTGGTTGCTTTGCCGCTGGCGATGGCTTTCGGCATTGCATCCGGAGTGACCCCGCAGGCGGGTCTCTATACAGCGGTTGTGGCCGGCTTTCTGATCTCCGCGCTGGGTGGGTCGAGAACCCAGATCGGCGGGCCCACGGGAGCCTTTGTGGTAATTGTGGCCGGCATTGTTGCCCGCTTTGGCATGAGCGGCCTGGCGCTTGTCAAGCTGATGGCAGGCGTTGTGCTGCTGCTGATGGGACTGACGGGTCTCGGCGCCGCAGTACGCTTTATTCCGCGCATGGTGGTGATCGGGTTTACCAACGGCATCGCCATTCTGATCGCGTCCACGCAGATCAAGAACTTTTTAGGTCTGCGCACGGGCGCCGTTCCGAGCGAATTTTTGCCTCGGATGAAGTTGCTAGCTGCACATGTGGCGAGCCTGAATCTGTCGGCGCTTGGGTTGGGGCTGGGCACACTGGCGATGCTGGTGGTGCTGCCACGCGTGATGAGGCGAATTCCGGCATCGATCGTGGCTGTGCTGGTGTGCACCGGAGTGAGCGTGCTGTTTCACCTGCGCGTGGATACGATCGGCAGCAAGTTCGGCGGGATTCCACGCGGGTTTCCACCGTTTGCGATTCCGAATTTTCACGCGGCACACATTTTGCCCTTGATTCCATCGGCCCTGACGGTCGCGATGCTGGCAGCGTTGGAGAGCATGCTGTCTGCGGTGGTTGCCGACGGGATGACCGGCGACCGGCACAACTCCAACGTGGAACTGGTGGCGCAGGGGATTGCCAACATGGTTTCTCCGCTGTTCGGAGGCATTCCGGCAACGGGCGCTATTGCCCGCACCGCAACAAACATCAAAGCAGGAGCTCGCTCTCCGGTTTCCGGAATGGTGCACGCGCTCACGCTGCTGGGCATTCTGCTGGTGGCTGCTCCACTGGCAAGCTATATTCCGTTGACCACGCTGGCCGCCGTCCTGTTTGTGGTGGCTTACAACATGGGTGAGTGGAAAGAGATTGGCGCGATTCTGCAGATGGACCTGGCGGCAATTTCAGTGTGGCTGGTGACGTTTGGGCTCACGGTGTTTGCCGATCTCACCGTGGCCGTCGGAGTTGGGCTGGCGCTGGCCGCGCTGCTCTATATCTACCGCGTGGCCGAAACCACCACCGTGTCGCCGGTAACAGACGAGTACATTCGCGATGGCCTGCCTCATGTGCTGCAGGGACGCATTCTTCCTCCTTACGTCACGCTGCTGCGCATTCACGGGCCATTCCTTTTTGGCACAACGGAGAAACTGGTGGAGGCGACAGTCAACCTTGAGGCCTTTGCTCCGGTGGTGATCATCCGGCTGCGAAACATGACAGCGATCGACTCCACCGGAATTCATGCGATTGAGAGTTTTGCCAAGCGCCTGCACGAGTCGGACAGGACCCTGTTACTGTGCGGAGCGATGCAGCAGCCATCCAAATTGCTGAGAGGGGGGCGATTTGTCGATCGCGTTGGACGAGAGAATATCGTGGAAAACATTCAGGCAGCGCTGGACCGAGCGAAAGAGGTTTATGCGGCGCAGGAAGCTGCGAAGGCTAGCTGATGGCCGAAGGAAGGCCTGAGGTTCACGATTTTCGGCATCTCAAAATCGCGTCTCACTTCGACTGCGCGCAGGGCGGGCTCTCAGGCGTCCGGCATGCTACTTTTGCGGTTTGTCGAAGGGCTGTTTATCGGTGATTCTGGGGCGGTTTTCTGCCTGGAGCTCTTTGGAAACCGCTTCAACTTCGCGGAAGACGCGGAGAAGGTTGCCGCCAAGGATCTTGCGGCAGTCATCAGCGGAATAGCCGCGAGCCATCAACGCCGCGGTGATCTTGGGCAGGTCGGCGGGCGAATCGAGGCCTTCAGGGAGCTGGCCGCTGACACCGTCGAAGTCAGAACCGAGGCCGACATGGTCGATGCCGGCCACTTTGGCGATATGGTCTATGTGGTCGATGAGCATGGAAAGCGGAGGGCGAGGAATGCGGTTGGCGAATTGGCGCTGGAGTTTGCTTATTTCGGCTTCCGGGGCTTCCTTGCCTTCGGCCTTGTATTTGGCTTTGAGTTCCGCGACGGCTTTGTCGATTTCTGGCTGCTGGGCCTTGGCGGCGCCGCGATAGGCCTGGGAGATAAAGCCGGAATAGAAGTTGACGTCGATGACGCCGCCTTTGGAGTTGGGACCGCCGGAGTTGGCGACGGCGCGGAGCATGTCGTCGGTCATGTTGCGGGGGGCGTCACAGAGGGCGCGCGCGGAAGAATGGGAGGCGATGACGGGAGCGCGCGTGATGACGAGGGTTCTATAAAACGTGTGGTCTGAGACGTGCGAGATATCGACCATCATGCCCAGGCGATTCATCTCGTAGACGACATCTTTGCCGAACTCGGTGAGGCCTTCTTTGTTGTGGGGGATGGATGGGTCGTCGATGTCGCCGGAGCTGTCAGCCCAGTCGGTTGAGTTGGCCCAGGTGAGGGTCATGTAGCGCACGCCGAGGTCGTAATACATGCGCAGGAGTGCGAGCGAATCCTCAATGGAGTGGCCGCCTTCAATGCCCATGAGCGCGGCCAGCTTATGATCGCGATGAGCTTGCTCAATGCCTGCGGGAGAAGTGACGAACTCGATCTGGCCAGGGTGTTTGGCGACTTGCTGCTTGACGGAGTCGATCAGTTCCAGGGTGCGGCGGGCATAGTGGCCCTGGTTGGGAACGGGATCGACCCAGATGGAGAAGAACTCCGCGCCGAGGTTGCCCTTGTGGACGGAGTCGAGATTGAGGTTGCCGCTGCCGAGGGGGTCGGACAGGTCGAAGTGTTCATCCAAGAATCGTTGCGGGGTGTCGGCGTGGGTGTCAATCACGATGGCGGAGCGATGGACTTGATCAGGAGTGGGCATTTTCTTGTGAACCGGCATGGATGGGGTTTGGGCGCAGCAAAGGGTTGGGACGGCGAGCAACAGGATGCTTGGCAAGATGCGGGTGCGCATAGGCTTGGCGTTAGTATAGAACGGAAAGGCAGAGAGCAAAGATCGGGGAATAGAGATCAGGAGACCGACGCGAGAGGCCCGAGACCTGGGCGCTTTTCGCGGGAACTTAGTACCGATCGGGAGCGGGCGTGGTTCAGGTGAAACGCTTCACCGGCGCGCCTGCGTGGGCTGCGCCGGAGGCTCTGCGCGTACTGATTGGGTCGAAATGGATCGCTCGCTCCGAGGTGTGCCGGAGAACCGAGCGGTTGCGCGATCTACTTGTGATTCGCCGTCTCGGCCGCCGCCTTGCATTCCTCAAAGGCGTGACCGAGCAGCTCTTTCGCTTTAGCCGCATGACCGTGCATGTCATACTCATTTGCAGCCTGCGCTGCGTCGATTCTTTTCATGGCCTGCTCGATGAGGCGCTGCGCGGCTGCCAGATTCGGATGGCGGTTTGGATTGACGTTTTGCCCAACGACTACGCCGGATGCGAAGAGTCCAAGGCTCAGGATGGCGCCCAACGCCAGTTTGCGAATTTTCATGGGAAAAACCTCCGGCGACAAGATACCAGACTCCTGCGGTGTCTGCGCAACAAGGAAATGCTAATTTTCAGGTTGGCGGCATCGGAGGGGCACAGACAGGTTTTGGGGTTGTGCTTTGGGGCGGGTGCGAAGGTAGCTATTCTTTCAGGAAGTCGTTCCAGGTGTCTTTCTTTTCCTGCGCGGTTTGTTCCGCGATGAAGACTTCGTTTGCCTTGTGCCATTGGCCGATGGTTTCGGGGCCGAGGTCCTTCACGGCGATCTTGTAGGCTCCCGGGCCAGCGTTGTCGCCTTTGGCGCGACCGATAATGACGGCCTCGAAGGCGACGCCCTTATCGTTGATGACGACTACTTTTTGGCCGACGTCGAACATCGCCATGGCGGGTTCCTCCGTTTGCGAGACCTGTTACAAGTTTAATGCATTGGTTCTGTTTTTCCTCAGATGGGCGGGATTTCAACCGCTTTCAGAACTCGGTGCGGAGACGGGCGAAGTCTAGAATCAAAGTAATCATGGCTGAATTTACGCATTTGCATTTGCATACGGAGTATTCGCTGCTGGATGGGGCTTGTGACGTGACCAAGCTCGTGGAGCGGGTGGCGGCGCTGGGGCAGAGGTCTGTGGCGATGACGGACCACGGGAATATTTATGGGGCGGTGCACTTTTTTGAGGCGGCGAAGGCGAAGGGGATCAAGCCGATTCTAGGGTGCGAGCTTTATATCTGCAAGAACGAAGATCATCGCGCGCCGGGCGAGGGGGACGACAACAATCACCTGCTGGTGCTGGCGGAGAACGAAGAGGGATACCGGAACCTGATCCGGATCACTTCGGAGGCGAGCCTGCATGGGTTCTATCGAAAGCCGCGGGTCAGCAAGCGCTACCTGGCGGAACATGCGAAGGGGTTGATTGGGTTTTCAGGTTGCCTGAGCGGAGAACTGTGCGAGGAGCTGGTGGCGGGGCGGTATGAAAAGGCCAAATCTGTGGCGCAGCAGTATGAGGACATCTTCGGCAAGGGGAATTTCTTTCTGGAGATTCAGGACCAGGGGCTGGAGGACGAAAAGAAGATCCACGAGGCGCTGTTCCGGCTGGAGCGGGAGCTGAAGATTCCGCTGGTGGCGACGAACGACTCGCATTATCTGTGCGGGGAGGACAGCCACGCGCATGACGTGATGCTGTGCGTGCAGACGGGATCGAAGGTGCACGACAAGGAGCGGTTCCGTTTTGACAGCGACCAGTTTTTTGTGAAGAGCGCGGACGAGATGGGCGTGCTGTTCAAGGATTCGCCGGCGGTGATGGAGCGGACGATGGAGATTGCGGAGCGGTGCAACTTGAAGCTGCATGCAGTGGACAATCCGTTTCCGGAGTTTGCGGTGCCGGCGGGCCATACGATCGACAGCTACTTTGAATATGTGTGCCGTGAAGGGTTCAAGAAGCGGCTGGAGACGGCGATTCGGATTCTGGACGCGCGCGGGGCGCTGCGCTCGCCGCTGCATGAGTATGAGGCGCGGCTGGCGTTCGAGATCGGGATTATCAAGCAGATGAAGTACGCGGGGTACTTCCTGATTGTGTGGGACTTTATCAAGTATGCGCGGGACCATGGGATTCCGGTGGGACCGGGCCGCGGATCGGCGGCTGGGTCGCTGGTGGCGTATGCGATGGAGATCACGAACATCGATCCGCTGCAGAATGTGCTGCTGTTTGAGCGGTTCCTGAATCCGGAGCGGGTGTCGATGCCGGATATCGATGTGGACTTCTGCATGAACCGGCGGGGCGAAGTGATCGACTACGTGACGCGGAAGTACGGGCGCGAACAGGTGGCGCAGATTATCACGTTCAACACCATGGCGGCGAAGGCGTCAATCAAAGATTGCGGGCGGGCGCTGGACATGCCTTATGGCGACGTGGACCGGATTGCGAAGCTGGTGCCGGCGACGATTGGGATGACGCTGGACAAGGCTCTGGAAGAGGTTGCGGAACTGAAGAAGGTGTATGACAACGACACGGTGATTCGCGAGCTGATCGATACGGCGAAGAAGCTGGAGGGGCTGGTGCGCGGGGCGGGCGTGCATGCGTCGGCGGTGGTGATTGCGCCGCGGCCTCTGACGGAACTGGTGCCCGTGGCGCGGACCAAGAACGACGAAATTGTGACGGCGTACGACATGAAGGCCGTTGAAAAGATGGGCCTGCTGAAGATGGACTTCCTGGGGTTGACGACGCTGACGGTGATTCACGATTGCCTGAAGCTGATCGAGGCGAACCGCGGGGAGAATCTGGACATTGAGACGATTGCGTTGGACGACGCGGAGACTTACAAGAAGGTGTTTCACACGGCGCTGACGTCGGGTGTGTTTCAGTTTGAGTCAAGCGGGATGCGGGACGTGCTGCGGCGCTATAAGCCGGACCGGGTAGAGGATTTGACGGCGTTGAATGCGCTCTACCGGCCGGGACCGATGAGCATGATCGACGACTTTATCGATCGCAAATGGGGACGGCGCAAGGTGGAGTACATGCTGCCGGAGATCGAACAGATTTTGAAAGAGACGCTGGGAGTGATCGTCTACCAGGAGCAGGTGATGCAGATCGCCAACGTGGTGGCGAGCTACTCGCTGGGCGAGGCGGATCTGCTGCGGCGGGCGATGGGCAAGAAAAATGCGGAGGAGATGGCGCAGCAGCGGGAACGGTTCATGAGCGGGGCCGCGGCGCTGGGTCATCCGAAAGCGATTGCGGGCGAAATCTTCGATCATATGGAGAAATTTGCCGGGTATGGATTCAACAAGTCGCACTCGGCGGCGTATGCGTTGCTGGCGTATCAGACCGCTTATTTGAAGACGCACTATCCGGTGGAGTTCATGGCGGCGCTGCTGACTTCAGAAACATCGAAGCCGGAGAATGTGGTGAAGTACATCAGCGAGTGCAAAGAAATGGGCATCAGCGTGGAGCCGCCGGATGTGCAGATTTCCGGCGCGCAGTTTACGCCGCAGATTACGACTGAAGGCGAGGCGATCCGGTTTGGGCTGGCGGCGGTGAAGAACGTGGGCGGGAACGCGATTGAGTCGATCATGAAAGCGCGCGCGGAGGCGGGCGGGCGGTTCAAAAGCTTCTGGGAATTTTGCGAGAAGGTGGATTTGCGGCTGATGAACGCTCGGGTGATTCAATCGCTGATCAAGGCGGGAGCGCTGGATTCGCTGGGAGGGCGCGCACAGCTGATGAAGGCTGTGGATAAGGCGATGGAGCGGGCGACGCGGGCGCAGAGGGATGCGGCGCAGGGACAGCATGGACTGTTTGGGTTGTTCAATGAAGCGCCGGCGGCGGGACGTGGCGAGGATGATTTGCCGCGCGTGGCGGATTGGGAAGAAGGCGAGCGGCTGGCCAATGAAAAAGAGGTGCTGGGATTTTTTGTTTCAGGGCATCCGCTGGATAAGTACGCGGAGAAGCTGCGCAATTTGACGGGCGTGATTTCGACCGCGGAGGCGCTGGAGCGGAAGCCGCCGGAGAAGCGCTGGGGGACGCAGTCGGACCCGGCGGACGAGATTCTGGTGGCGGGGATGATTCTTGGACTCAAGGTGCAGAAGAGCCGGCGCGACCAGAAGCTGTATGCGCAGGCGTCGCTCGAGGACGCGAGCGGGAAGATTGAGTTGATCTGTTTTTCGCGGGACTACGAGCGGCTGCAAGGGCAGTTGAAAATGGAAGCGCCGGTGCTGGTGCGCGGAGTGCTGATGGGCGATGAGGATGCGGCGCCGAAGATCGCGGTGAGCTCGATTGTTGCGCTCGAAGAAGTGCAGGTGAAGCTGCCGGAGGGGGTGCGCATCAGAATCAATCTGGAGCGGGCTACGGAAGAAATGTTTGCGGGGCTGAAGCGCGCGGCGGACAGTGCGCCGGGGCCGGGCAAGGTGATGCTGCATCTGGAAAAGAAGGGCGAGTACGCGGTGATTCTGGAGCCGGAGGGGATGAACGTAGCCGCGGATCGCGAATGGGTGGAGCGGGTGGAAGAGCTGGTGGGCAAGGGGACGGTGCAGGCGGTGGGGTAAGGGAAATTCTTACTTGAATCAGATTATCGGTATCCCATCCCAGGTGCAAAAAACAAAGACGCACTGAGGGTGGGGCACCCAACTTGGATGCAAAAACGGACGGACAGCGGCCTAGGTTTGGCAGAGGCGCCGGGCCCATTGGCGGATGGAGCCGGGAGTGAGCGGCAGGCCGTTGGCTTCGGCGGCGGCTAACTGGACGGCGAAGTTGCCGATGGTGGAGCTTTCAGGCTCACCGATTTCGACGGGGAGGCCAGTGCGCAGTTCCGTGAGTTGGATGAGGAGCCGGTTGCGGCTGGCGCCGCCGAGGATGTGGATGCGCTGGAGCCTGCGGCCGAGCATGTGTTCGAGGCTCAAAAGTGCTGAGGCGTAGCGGGCGGCAAGGCTCTCGAAGATGAGGCGGGCGAAGATGGGCTCGTTCCCGGCGACGTCCGGAATGGGTTGAAGGCCGAGGCGGGTTAGTTCGCTGTTGATGCGGGCGGGCATGTTGCCATCGAGAAGAAGAGGCTCGGCATCCACGTCGAGGAGGCCGGGAGCGCTGCATGCAGCAGCCTTCTGGATGAGTTCTTCAATCGCCCATGTGCGGCCTTCGCGGGTCCAGGCTTCCATGCATTGCTTCAGCAACCACATGCCGTTGACGAGGGAGTGAAAGCAGAGGTCGCCTGTAGCGGCGCCGAGGTTGGTGTAGCGGGCGTCGAAGGATTCCACGGATGTGACGGGCGCGGAGGTGAGCGTGCCGACGAGCGACCAGGTGCCGGAGCAGATGTAGGCGGTGGCATCGAGCGGAGTGGGAATGCCGGCGATGGCGGAGGCGGTGTCATGGCAGGCGGGGGCAATGAGTTCGGTTGCGCGGAATGCGGGAAGGTCGGCGAGCGGGCCTTGCATGCGGCCGACAAAGGTGCCGGAGGGGACGATGGGCGGAGCGGCGTTGAGGGAGAGATCGAGCAGGCGAAATAGATCGCGATCCCAATCGCCGGTGGCGAGATTGACAAGGCCGGTGTGGGTGGCGTGGGAGTATTCCGCAACGCGACGGCCGCCTAGCCAGTAGAGGATGTACTCGGGCATGGTGAGCCAGGGCGCGTGGGGGTCGATGCCAGCGCCGGGGTCGGCCATGAGTTGATACATGGTGTTGATGCGCAGGGGCAGCGCACCGGTGCGTTGGTACAGATCAAGGGGCGGAATGATTGCGTCGGCTGCGGCCTTGGCGGCGATGGTGCGCTCATCGCGATAGCAGAAGGGATCGCCGAGCGGGACGCCGCTGGGATTGAGGCGCACATAATCGACTCCCCAACTGTCGACGGCGATGGAGGCGATGTGTTCCGTAGTTGCGAGTGCGGCTTTGCGGAGGCCGTCTTCAAGACCGGCGAGAATTGCGCCAAGGGGCCAGTGAAGGGAAGCGCCGCGATGGATAGGGCCGTTGGTAATGCGATGGATCAGTTCGATGGTGGGAGCGTTGTCGCGCCAGCGGAGCAGGGAGACGCGGCAGCTTTCTGCGCCTAAGTCGATGGCTATGCGAGAGGGCTGTTGCATGGCGACGGTTCGATCTCCGATGCTCAGACGTTGGCATTTAAGATTTGTAGATTCCCAGGTCTCAAATTCGAGACCTGGGGCACCCGGCGATCTTTGTGCTGATTTTGTGCTACAGGAGATCGGAGGAACCTTCTCTGGTAGGTTTGTTGAGCCGAAGTTTCCGAATAGACGGTTATTCAGGTGTTAGGCGAATCTTCTTGAGTGCCTCGACAGTAGGCTCCATGTCAGACCTGTCTTCTGCATCAAGACCCATGTGGTCATGCACCGCCCAGTGCAGATAGTCAAGAAACTGCGAATCGTCAGCGTGGCTCACGAGCAACTCATACAGCTTCCCAATGTAGCCGTCATACTCGTCTTGAGCATTCGGTTCGTCTTTGATTCCAATTGGGTCCCAAACCTCTAAAAGGACATGCCGAATCAGCACGCGAATTCGTCTTGACTCGGTCTTGTCGATTGCTGGTTTCGGTGTGCTCATGTCCGTTATCTTCTCACGATCATTCAAGCTCTCACGCGGGCGTTCATCGCTCTGCAAGCATCAACGCGAAAATGCTTCGGTGAGGCCCCCGTCGACGGGAATCAGGTGGCCGGTGGTGCAGCGGGAGCGAGGGCTGGCGAGGAAGAGAATGGCCTCGGCGCAGTCGGTGGGATCGATGGGTTGGTGAGTGAGGGTGCGCTGGGCGTAGAAGCCGGCGAGCAGGGTGCGGAGTTCCTCATCGGAGAGCGCGTCGTCAAAGGGAATGTTGTATTTGGTGAGTGAGGCGCGGACGCGGTCGCGGGGAAACATGGTGGACCCTTTGACCACGGTGGCGGGGCTGATGCCGTTGACGCGGACGCGCGGAGCCAGGCCGACGGCGAGTTCGCGAATCAGATGCGAGAGCGCCGCCTTGCTGACGTCGTAAGCTTCGCTGCCGCGCTTGGGGACAACGGCGTTTGCGGAGCTCGTGAGGACGATGGAGGCGTCCAGTGCCTGCTCGGCAAAGAGCTTGGCGGCTTCATCGGCGAGCAGGTAGTTGGCGGTGACGTTGACGTCGAGAGTGGTGGCCCATTGGGCGTCGGCAACGGTGCCGTCGGGCGAGGATGGGAAGAGCGCGGCGGTGTTGACCACGATGTCGACGCCGCCGAAGGCAGCGACGGTGGCGTTAATAGCTTCAACGATGGACGCGCGGCTGCGGATGTCGACCGGAGTGGTGGCGACGAACTCTTTGGAAGTGACGGTTGCGAGCTCATCGGCAACGCGGGCCGCGGCCGGCTCATCGCGGTCTGCCACAACGACGTGAGCGCCGCGGGCAGCGGCGAGCAAAGCCACTTCCCGGCCGATGCCGCTGCCGCCGCCGATGACGAGAGCGATACGACGGCTGAGTTCTTTTTCGGGAGGCTGGCGGCGGATTTTCGCCTCTTCCATGGCCCAGTATTCGATGCGGAACGCTTCAATGGCGGGCAGAGCGACGTAGTTGCTGAAGACTTTGAAGCTGGCGGGCTCATTGGCAGGGCCGCATTGAGGAAGCTTCGCGCTCTTTTTCCCTCCGGCCAGGAGGGTTGCACCTTCCATGACATGGATGGCGTTCAAATAAAACTCGCCGACGATGCGCGCTTCGGTTTTGTTCTTGCCAAAACTGAACATGCCGAGGCCCTGGATCAGGACGACGGTGGGGCTGGCGTGGCGGAGTGCGGGCGAATCGGGCGTGGCGAAGGAGTGGTAGTAGTCGCGGTATTGATCGCGATATTCCTGAAGCGAGCGGTCGATCTGCTCCCGGAGCGCGAGCAGATCGGCGCCTTCTTGCCAGGGGACAAAGAGCGGACGAATCTTGGTTCGAATGAAATGGTCGGGGCAACTGGTTCCGAGGAAGGAAAGCTCTTTGCCATGGACGGAGTTGACGAACTGGAGGACGTCGGGTGCATCGGTGAAGCTCGAAATCCAGGGATTCTCCGCACCATGGACGAAGACCTGTCGATGGGGGCCCCGGTTCTGTGTGCTGACGCGGCCGCGAAGATAGGGCGCGATTTGAACGGCGAGGTTGCGGCGGTCTTCGCGTGGCGGAATGGCCTGGCCGCCGAAGCGGGTGGGCCCTTTGGCGATGGCGTGGAGGGCGATGAACTGGCCGATCTGGTCAATGACGGTGAGGGTGTTGAGGTAGCACTCGCGCTGGGTCTGCCCCCAGGTGAAGAGGCCGTGACCACCAAGGACGATGCCGTCGCAGCTGGGGTTTTCCTGGATGGCGCGGCGCATCATCAGTCCCAGCTCAAAGCCGGGGCGCTGCCAGGGAAGCCAGACGAGAGTGTGGTTGAATTCGCGATTGAATTCTTCCATTTTGGTTTTGCCGTTGGCGGAGGCGGCCAGGGCGATGCCCCAGTCGGGGTGGAGGTGATCGACGTGCGGGAAGGGAAGAAAGCCGTGCAGCGGCGTATCGATGGAGGCGGCTACGGGATTGCTGCGGAAGGCGCAGAGTGCATACATGGGGACCATGTCGTCTTCGGTTTCGACACCTTTGTAGTTGCGTTCGAGTCCGAGGAGTTTCTGCTGGTAGAGGGTGGCGAAGCCGGCGTGCTTGATGCTGCCGAGGTCGCCGCCTGAGCCTTTAACCCAGAGGACTTCAACGGGCTGGCCGGTGAGGGGATCGGGCTCAGTGATCTTGGAACTGGTGTTGCCGCCGGCGAAGTTGGTGATGCGCAGGTCGGAGCCGAGCAGGTTGGAGCGATAGCGGAGAAGCTCGGGCTCGTCGAGGGAAGCGGCGACGGCGGGATCCCAGCGATCTTCAAGAAACTTGAGAGTGGCGGTGGCGGGGGTGGTTGCTACGGTCATAGACACCAGTTTACGAGAGTTTGGGATGGCCGCCAAGAACATAAGGCTAAAACGCCGATGGAAATTAGTTTTGCTGCAGTGCGGTCAGGGATTCAGCGGTGACGGCTTTGTGGCGGACGTAGTTGTAGGGGGGGACGATGTTGCCGCGGAGCAGGGCAATGCCGAGTTGGATCAGGCGCGGGCCGTAGGTTTCGGCCTGGTGGGAGATGGAGCCGATGAGGGCGCTTTTGCCGGTGCGCATTTCGTCGAGGGCTTCGGGGATGCAGTCCTGGCCGACGATGGCGAAGTCGTGCTCGCGGTTGGCGTCGCGCGCAGCGTCGAGCACGCCGAGGGCGCTGGAATCGGTAGCGGCGGCGACCAGGATGCGTTCGTTCCTGCGGCGGGCGTGGAGAAAGCCGGCGATGGCTTGCCGGCTTGGCTCGCGCATGCCGCGGCCGTCGAGTTGGATGAAGCGGTCTGCGGGGAGATCGGAGAGCTGGGCGCGCATAGCCTGGAAGGCGCCGGCGATGCGGCTCTGGACGAAGCTGCCGGCCTCGGAGAAACCGACGCCGAGTACGCAATCGACGTGGCTCTTCCACTTGCGCAGGGCGTATTGGGCGAGCAGGGCACCGGCTTCGAGGCCGACCTCGAAGTTATCGACGCCGAAGTAAGTGGCGTTGGGGTGAGGCACGTCAATGGCGATGAGGGGAATTTCGGCGGTCTTGAAGATGTGCGCCACGCGCGGGGCAACGCGCTCTTCGACCTGGAACTCGAGGACCAGATCGACGCGCTGAGCGACAAATTCCTCGGCGTTCTTGATGGCGACGTCGGGATCGTAGCGATTGTCGAGGATGAGCAGTTCAACGCCGGCCGCAGCGGCTGCGGCGGTGATGCTGTGGGTGACGGCAACCGAGAAAGGCATCTCCGCGCTTTGGGCGGCGAAGCCGAAGCGCAGGCGGCGTGGACGCGAAACGAGGCGGTACTGTCCGTCCTGTGTATGGGCCACGTAGCCGCGGTGGACGAGGGTTTTAAGGATGCGATAGACGCTGGTCCTGGAGATTTCGGTCTTCCGGTAAATCTCGTCCAGGGCCAGAGGCGCGTTGCTGCCCTCAAGCAGCTCCAGGATGTCGAGGCCCTTGGAGAGGATGGGAATTAAATAGAGCCGCTTGATTTTTGTGCGGGGCAAGCAGTGGTCTCCTTGTCTTCCTTTTGGGTCTTCCTTTTGGCGGCGTTGTGCTCGATGGAGATTTCCCTGGTTGCGATGGCGGTTCAGTTTTTCATGCGTAACTGTTCACGGTGGATTGACGTTGGGCGCGCTCGCTGGTGATGCGGTCGACGTATCCGCCGGCGCGCAAGGCAGCCAACGGGTCGGCGGGCAGGCCGCGAGCGGCGCGCCATTGGGCGGCGAGAGGGCGGACATCGGTCCAAAACGCGCCGCGGAAAAGCTCTTCGGCGGCCACGAGGTCGCAGGATTGCTGATGAGCGGCTAACTGCTCGCGATCGACGAGCGCCGCCTTAAGCCAGAGTTCCTGGGCAGTGACGACGGTCTGCACGGTGGCTTCGATTTTCCCTTTCAGGTTGTGGCTCTGGTCGATCATGAATGCCACGGCGTGGAGCAGACCTTTGGACTGAGTTTCGTGCAGCTCGTGGAAGATGCGGAAGATCTGGTAGGGATCGATGGATCCGAGAGTGAGGTCGTCGTCGGCGTAGCGGCGGTCGTTGAAGTGGAAGCCGCCGAGCAGTCCGGTGTGCAGGAGCCAGGCGACGATCTGCTCAATGTTTTGCGAAGCGTAGTGGTGGCCGGTATCGACCAGGACGCGAGCTTGCGGGCCGGCCTGAAAGGCGAGGTGCGAGGACATGCCCCAGTCGGCGATATCGGTGTGATAGAAAGCGGGCTCGAAAGGTTTGTATTCAATGAGCAGGCGCTGGCTGGGGGCGAGGTGGGCATGGGCCGCGCCGAGAGCCTCTTCGAGCCAGACGATGCGCTTGCGGATGCTTTGCGTGCCCGGGTAGTTGGAGCCGTCCGCGAGCCAGAGCGAAACATCGCGAGAGCCAAGCTGCCGGGCCATCTCAATCGAGTCCAGGACGTGACATAAGGCCAGTTTGCGGACCTCCGGCGAGGGATTGCAGAGCGAGCCGAACTTGTATTGCTGGTCCTGAAAGAGGTTGGGATTGATGGAGCCGGCGCGGATGCCGAAGCGGCGTTCGAGCTCCTTGATTTTGGGGACGTCGGCGATGCTGTTGGGCAGATCCCAGAGAACGTGCAGAGCGAGCGTAGGCGTGACGCCGGTGAGGCGGTTCACCTCGGCGGCATCGGCGAATTTTTCTTCGATGGTGGAAGCGGCGGCGGGCTGAACGAATTTGCCGAAGCGGGTGCCGGTGTTGGCGAATCCCCAGGAGGGAATCTCGATCTGGAATGCGTCGAGTGCTTTAACAGCCCGGTCAAAGATTGCGGATTCGGATTGAGTCATTGGTGATTCCTCCTTAACGCTGCGAGGCACTTCCTGCTCAGATCAAGACTCATCGCGGACCAGGATTACGTGCAGGAAGCGAGGTCCGTGGACGCCTTTGATGCGCGTCATTTCAATGTCCGCGGTGGCGCTGGGACCAGAGATATAGGTGGCCAGAGCCGGCGGCTGCGGGCAGCGGTCAATGTATTCAGGGAAGGTTTCGACGACCTGGCTTGCGCGCAGGATGCAGAGATGCCAGTCGGGCAGAAGGGTAAGGACGCGGCGGCCTTCGGCGGCGGAGTGGTGAAGCACGATGGTTCCTGAATCGGCGACGGCGCAGTAGGCCCCGGTGACCACGCCTTCGGTTTGTTCGATTTCGGCGTGGGAGAGGCTGTGGTCGATGGTCCATTGGAAGCCGGGAACGAGCCACTCGGCGGGCAGGCCGTGGGGCGCGACGAAGGAGTGTTTGCCGGTGGCGGCGAGTTGGGCGGCGATGGTGGATGAGATTGCTTGCGGAGTGCATTCGACGAGTTCGGCGTCGTATTCGCGTAGGCGTTCGGTGAGGAGAGCGATGCGGGCCTGGGCGGTGAGTTGGCCGTGGTGGATATAGGTGCGGGGCAGGTTGGTCTCAGGGGCTACCTTCACCGGGGCGCTCTCGTGCGTAGTCAGCTGAGTGGCGGCGCGGATGCGGTCGAGAATCTGTTGGCGGGATGAGGAGGGAGCGGTCATTGCGCCTCCTTGCCGGAGGGCTGATCTGAATGCGGTGCGCGGGCGGCCCACCAGTCGCGAAAGGTTTGAGCGGGGAGGCCGCGCAGATCACGGGTCTGCGTCCATTTTGCGCCGAGCCCGGGCAGGGAGTGAATCCATCCGTCGTTGGCGGTGAACCAGCGCAGACCGATGCGGCCGAGACGCTGCGCGGCGCGGAAACGCCAGGTGCGCGCGAAGAGCAGATTGGCGATTTTCATGCCCAGGTACATGGGGTCGAAAAGGCGGTAAGGTTGCTCGCGCTGCTGATCGACGATTTGCGCGCGCAGATCGATGAGGACCTCTGGAATATTGATCTTGACGGGGCACACTTCATAGCATGCGCCGCAGAGTGACGAAGCATAAGGCAGCGACTGTGCGTGGCGCATGCGCATGAGCTGGGGCGTAAGGATGGCGCCGATGGGGCCGGGATAGACGGAGCCGTAGGCGTGGCCGCCGGTCTGGCGATAGACGGGGCAGGTGTTGATGCATGCGGCGCAGCGGATGCATTTGAGGGTCTGGCGCTCGGTGGGGCGGCCCAGGATTGAGGAACGCTGGTTGTCGAGCAGAACAACGTGGAAGCGCTCGGGGCCGTCGCCGGGGGTGACGCCGGTCCAAAGCGAGGTGTAGGGATTCATGCGTTCGCCGGTGGCGGAGCGGGCCAGGACCTGGAGCATGACTTCGAGATCCTGAAAGCGAGGGAGAATTTTTTCGATGCCGGCGACGGTGATCATGGTGCGCGGCAAGGTGAGGCACATGCGTCCGTTGCCTTCCGACTCGACGACGACCGCGGAGCCGGTTTCAGCGATGAGGAAGTTGGCGCCTCCAATGGCGGTGGGGACAGTGAGAAATTTCCGGCGGAGCCAGATGCGGGCGGCAGCGGTCAGGGCTTCGGGATCGTCGGAGAGATTTGCGAGGCCCATGCGGCGGACGAAGATTTCGCGGACCTGACTGCGATTGACGTGCAGGGCGGGAGCGACGATGTGGGAAGGCTGATCATCGCCCAGTTGCAGGATGAGCTCCGCGAGGTCGGTTTCAAAGACGGCGACGCCGGCGGCTTCGAGTGCGGGATTCAACTCGATTTCGGCCGAGGTCATGGTCTTGATCTTGATGACTTCGGTTGCGTTCTCGCGGCGAAGCAGGTCGAGGATGATTTGGCGGGCTTCAGCGGCGTCGGCGGCCCAGTGGACCTGGCCTCCGGCGGCGGTGCAGCGGGATTCGAATTGCTCCAAATAGAAGGCGAGATTTTCAAGAGTATGGGCGCGGATGGCGGAGGCGGCGGAACGGAGTTGCTGCCAGTCGGTTTTTTCGGCGACCAGTTTGTCGCGCTTGGCCTCGATGACGTCGGTGGCGTGGGCAATGTTTTTGCGCAGTTGAGGATTGCGGAGGACGGGCAAGGCGGCTTGCGGGAAGGGAAGCGCGCGGGTGGGATCGAGGATGGGGTGGGTGCTCATGCGCGCGCCTCGACGGGTTGGGTCTCCGTGGCGGCCAGGATTTCAGCGAGGTGGATGGTCTTGATGGGGAGTGACTGGCGGTGCATTGCGCCACCGAGGTGCATGAGGCAACTGTTGTCGAGGGCGGTGCAGTATTCGGCGCTGGTGGAGACGACGTCCTGAAGCTTGGAGGCGAGCATCGCGGAGGAGACGTCGGCATTTTTGATGGAGAAGGTGCCGCCGAAGCCGCAGCAGCGATCGATGTTAGGGAGCGAGGCTTGCCGGAGGCCGCGGACTTTGGCTAGCAGGCGATAAGGGCGGTCGCCGAGATGGAGCGCGCGGAGACCGTGGCAACTGGCATGGTAAGTGACGCGATGAGGGAAGCAGGCGCCGACGTCTTCAACGCCGAGGCGGTCAATGAGGAATTCGCTGAGCTCGTAGACGCGGGGCAGAAGGGCGGCGAAATCCTCGCGGAGGTCGTTGTTTCCCAACTCCTCAAAGAGTCCGGCATATTGCTCGCGGATCATGGCGACGCACGAGGAAGAGGGAATGACGATGGTTTCGGCGTCCCGATAGAGGCGGACGAAGCGCTCGGCTTGCGAGAACGCTTCTCCGCGGAAGCCGGTGTTGGCGTGCATTTGCCCGCAACAGGTTTGCTGGGGGAGGAAGTCGAGCGCGACGCCGAGGCGCTCCAGCAGGCGCACCACGGCGCGGCCGGTTTCCGGGAAGAGGGTGTCGTTGTAACAGGTGATGAAGAGCGAAGCGCGCATGGCTGGAGCCGATTGTTACTGAGCGTGGACCGAAGAAGTATCGTATTCGATAGAGATATGTAGTGTCTATTGCAATCAGAGGACGGGAGGGATTCGTTTCCGAGGCGGCGGCGCCGACTCATGAACTGCATGTGACTCCTGCAGTGCGGCCTTGAATTTCAAATCACGAGCGCTCGTTTGCGCAGCGCGTCCCAGCAATCGAGAATCCGCGAGCCGTCCGACCCTTGTATGGGCAGCAGATTTACTGCTCCATAACAGAGATTGGCCAAGCCGAATTTGGGCAGCCAATGCCAGGTGGAAATCAAAACCAGATTGATCAGCGGGCCCGCGAAGGCAATCACCAGATTCGTATTCAGCGGTCCGCTTTCGCGCACGATGTAGATTCCTTTATTCCACTTGAGGCCGACTTTCTTCACTTTTACGCCCATTGCCACCGCAGTTACGATGTGAGCGCCCTCGTGAAGCGCCATGGCCACAACGCCGAGAAACAGGCCCTCGAAAAAAGGGAAGAACCATTCCAGCTGCGGGAATTGCATTGGCCCTCTTTGAATCGGAAATCAACGTAGCTTGCATATCGGCAGAAAAGCGGTTTGCAATAGCAGGGCCGGCCGCATTTGCTCGCGATGTGCGACAACCCCGCTATTTGGTTGAGGGAAGGCGACGGAGTTTGTAACGCCTATACCCTTCACTCAACAGTCGTTGCATCCACGCATGGAACAGAGTCCCCGTACCTTTCATCTGAGAGTGGCCTCTTAATGGTGTTTGATCGAACGAGGCGATTCTGGAGGGCGGGGGTGGCAAATTTGACGGCCGGGAACACTTTGGGTGGGTTCCGGTGTCTAAATCAACAGAGAGCGTTGATCGAGGGCCCAGGGGGCGTTCGCTCTGACGGGAGCGGTTTCAGCCGGCGTTCCGGTTCCCGCGCACTCTCCGGCAGCATCGAAATCCAGCGGCAGAAATGAGGCCGTTGGAAAGATCGGCCGCAATCAGAAGCCGGGCGAAGATTCGTCCGTGCAGCATTTGGCAGATGCCAAATGTGCGTGATTTGCGGTATATGTGGGAGGACACTTTGTTGCAGGCGGACCTCACCATGGGCAATCTTGTCAGCACGCTGACACTCCAATCAGAAGAAGCGGCTTTGGTAATGGAACTCCGGGCCGGCTCGGAGGAAGCGTTTGCGTGGCTGATCGCGCGCTACCACCGGCCGATCTACTCCCTGCTGTCGCGCACGGTGCATGACCGCGCCGACGCGGCCGACCTGACCCAGGAAGTCTTCGTCAAGGTTTTCCGGGGGGTGGGCAACTTTCACGGCGAGTCGTCGTTGCGGACGTGGATCTACCGGATTGCGCTGCATGAAGCCTCAAACCAGCGGCGTTGGTGGCTGCGGCACAGGCAGCAGGAGATCCCGATCGAGCAGGAAATGATGGAGGGAGAATGCGGAACGCCATTACGGATGAAAGAGATGCTGGTGGATCGCGCTGAGTCGCCTTATGACAATGCAGTACACGCGGAAAACCGGGCGCGGGTTGAGGCGGCGTTGAAACAGGTGCCGGAGCCGTTCCGGACCACATTGATTTTGCGCGACATCGAGGGATTTGTGTATGAGGAAGTCGCGGAGCTGCAGGGGGTGAATCTGGGTACGGTCAAATCGCGGCTGGTGCGTGGACGCGCCCATTTGAAGGCGATTTTGACAGCGCCGGCGTGTAGCGTTCTTCCCCCGGCGCGCGCGGGATTTGAGGTCACTCTGGGAAAGGTCAGACTGGGAGAGGAGGCGCGATGAGCGGCTGCAGTGCAGTGAAGGCAAATTTTTCAGAATATCTGGATGGCCGGCTGAACGGACGAGAGATGCAGCGTATCGCGGCTCACCTTGAAGATTGCCGGGCGTGTGCCCAGGAGTGGGGATCGCTGCGCCATGCGCAGGCATCGCTTGCGGAGCTGGGCCCGGTGGCGGCGCCGGCGGACCTGATGCTGCGAATTCGCGTGGCGGTGAGCCACGAGCGGGCGCGCCGCGGGCAGCGTGCCTTTCACGATTGGAGCCTGGCCTGGAAAAATACGGTGGGTCCGTTTCTGCTGCAGGCTTCGGCCGGCTTTGCCAGCGCGGTGCTGCTGCTGGGGGCGGTGATTGTGCTGGTGACCATGTTTACCCAGCCGGAGATGGCGCAGGCCACCAAGGATGAGCCGCTGGGGGATCCCACTGCGCCCCGGCTGGTGAGTCTCTCCAGCGGCGTCGGCAACAATCAGATCGGCGCTCTATCCGGCCCGGTGGTGGTCGAGGTTTATATCAATGGCGAGGGCCAGATGTACGACTATCGCATTGTCTCCGGCCCCAGCGATGCCGCGACCCGCTCGCAGGTTGAGAACCTGCTGCTGACCAGCGTCTTTGAGCCTGCGCGCTTCTTTGGCCAGCCGGTGCGCGGCCTGGCGGTGATCTCGTTCGCCGGGGTTTCGGTGCGGGGGTAGCCACCCCAGCGACGAAGACCTGTCGCCCCCCCTGCAACGAACGCAGACCCCGGCGCCACCCCAGCGACGAAGACCTGTCGCCCCCCTGCAACGAACGCAGACCCCGGAACCACCCCAGCGACGAAGACCCAGCGACGAAGACCCAGCGACGAAGACCTGTCGCCCCCCCTGCAACGAACGCAGACCCCGGCGGGGGTAGGGCAGGGATCAGAGATCAGGGATCAGAGGTTAAAACCCAACTATATTCCGGCTTTCTTCAGCACAACTGAAGTCGTGCCCTGATACAACGCGGGTTGGCCAGTGATCGGGGGTCAGAGGGATAGTGACCGCGAAAAGTGCCTCCTATCGCATATACGCACTCGGTTATTAGCGCGAGGGTTACTTCCGGTTAGCCGGTGATTCGCCCGGAACTCTCCAATTCGCGGCCCTGAGGATTGGAACGACTCGAATCTCCTTGAGTACCGTGACTTCGCGCGTGTACTCTCAGTTCATCCGATTTCCCACACGGTTCAAGAAGACTGACGGACCACGAGGAGTTCCCTTGCGTACGATACGTTTTGTTTGTCTCAATGCCGTCCTCAACATGCGCTCCATTCTGATCACGTGTGCCCTGGTGGCGACTCTCCCTGCCCAAACTCCGACTCCACAGAAGATCGCCGTGTCCCGCACTTTCGGCAATCGCGGCCAGGTGGGTCTCTTCATCGCCGCGTCCGACGGCAGCAACGAACATCCACTGCTCGCTTCCGAGGATTCGAACTATGATCCCGCCTGGGCTCCGGATGGATCGTTCATCGTCTTCACTTCCGACCGCACGGGTTCGGCTGACCTCTTTCTCGTCAAGCCGGACGGCACAGGTCTCGACCAACTGACCAGCGACCCGGCCTACGACGATCAGGCGGCGTTTTCTCCTGATGGCAAACAATTGGTCTTCGTGAGCACTCGCGGCGGTGGCACCTCCACGCTCTGGACCATGGACATAGCGACGCGTCAGGTCAGGCGTCTCACTTCGGGAAAGGGCGGCGATTTCCGGCCCTCGTGGTCTCCCGACGGCAGGTGGATCGCGTTCTCGTCGAGCCGCAATCACACCGCGCCGTTTGCTCACGGGCGTTGGGAGCGTCTTCAATTGGCCGATCTCTACATCATTCATCCTGATCACTCGGGTCTGAAGAAAGTCACCGACCGCGGTGGCTTCTGCGGAAGCCCAAAATGGATGCCGGATAGCCGGCATCTCCTGACTTATTGCATGGACGCGGAAGATACGCTCGCGACTCGCCTGGCGAATCCTGATCCAGGTCACGATACTAAATTGGTTTCGATCGATATCAACACGGGAGCGTCCGTCGACCTGCCCGCCGGGCCGGGCGTCAAAATCGATCCTTCTCCGCTTCCCGGAAACGATGTGGGATATGTTAAGAAGGACAAGGTGGATCCGGGCGGTGGAATCTACTACATTAGCGGCAAACGGGGTCCGCGTGGAGACATTCGAACTGCATCGTGGGCTCCGGATGGCAAGCGAGTCGTCTTTCATAAGCGCCTCTCTGTGAACCCCCCTGCGCTTACGAAAGCCTTCACTCTCAATCCGAACTACGAATTGAGCCTCACAGGGACGTACATACCCGCGTTTAGTCCCTCCGGCGATCGGTTCGTGACCAATAGCCGGCCATCGCCAAACCCATTCGGGGCGAGCCTATTGGTGACAAATGTTGCCACAGGGCGCGCCGAAACGATCTATCAGGACAAGGACCGCAATGTGCTTGCGGCTCAGTGGTCTCCTCAAGGCGACAAGATCATCTTTAGCATTGGAGGGTTCGGGGCGTTCTTCCAGGGTTTCCATGAAGTGTTTCTGAAGCCCGCGGATCGCGTCGATGGAGGAGCGCAAGTTGCCATCATTAATCCGGATGGGACGGGCTTTCAGGAACTTACCTCAGGCTCCGGTAACAGCGCGTTCCCATCGTTCTCGCCCGATGGCCGGCGCTTCGTCTATCGCTCGTTTGAGAAGGATGGTTACGGTTTGCGCATCATGGACCTCGAGACGAAGGCCGTCACCGCCTTGACGAATGATTACGATAATTTTCCGCTGTGGTCGCCGCGTGGCGACTTGATCATGTTCGCGCGCCTGGTGGATGATGCATACGAGATCCACACCATCAAGCCCGATGGAACAGGTCTGAAGCGCCTCACCTACACCCATGGAAACGAGGCGCATATGGCTTGGTCACCTGACGGAGAGTCGATCGCATTTGCCAGCTCCCGAATGGGGTTCAAAGACGAGGGTGTTTACACGGATGCTCCGCAGCCGTACGGCGAGCTGTTCGTAATGCGCTATGACGGAACCCACATCGAACAGATCACTGATAACCAGTGGGAAGATGGTACTCCCGCTTGGCAACCAACCGGAGTCCGGCAGAGCACCCTCCAGAGGTAGAAGAGTTCTTTGAGCTCCGGTCGTGTTGTCGGCTAACCGTCAGTTACTTTTAAGCTAATAAACGAGTATGCGTGTGCAATGGAGGGTGCGCTTTACTCGGTCCCCATCTGCTATCCCCGCCCCCCGTTTGACCCTAAAGACAGAACCCGCCAAACGAGCATGCTTAAGCTATTGTTCAGCGAGCAACAGCCCCTCCTGATCCAGCATCGAATCCTGTGTCGTTCAAGGAGACGCCGTCTCCACGCGAGTGCAGAGACGGCGAGGACGGCCCCCTAAAGAATTGCCTATCGATAAAGTCGGGTTTTCGCGCTTCTAACGGGTCTCTCTCCGCTCTGATGCGGCTTTTTCCACGGATCGTCGAAATGGAGACCAGTTGTATGCGAAAAACCTCTTTCCTCGTTTGCTTTGGGATATTCCTTCCGCTCGCCGCAGCCGCACAAACCTCAGTTCCCCCGACGCCGTATTTCGGTCCCGCATCGGGTACCTATACCCACAACCTGCAGGTCGAGATCTACCACGCATATTACGCCGAGGTCATCTACACCACGAATGGAACCACTCCCTCACAGACGAATGGCACAGAGTATGAGGGGGCAATTCCGGTGACGACCAAAACGACCATCAAAGCCATTGCTATCAACATCAATGCCCCGGCGCAATATCAAAATAGTGGGGTGGCGAACGCCTCGTATGTTGTCAACTTGCCTTCCGAATCGCCGCTGCCGCAAGGGGAATGGGCCTGGGAGGACGGTCCCGGAGGGACCGGGGGCGGCTGCCCCTACACAGCCGGCTGGATAGGAAACTACGGAACCCTGGGCGATCCCTCGCCGAACAACGTCCCAGGCGCGCGTGAGCCTGCCGCGCAATGGACAGACGAGAGCGGGAACCTGTGGATCTTCGGGGGAATGACAACCTTCGCAAACTTCGAGTGCGCTTACGTCAATGACCTTTGGATGTTCAACGCCTCCACCAAGGAATGGACCTGGATGAGCGGGAGCAACAGCTATCCCACATATCCCAGCGGAACAGGATTCGAAGCCGGAGTGTACGGCACCCTCGGCCAGTTCGCGGCGTCCAACACACCGGGCAGTCGCATTAGTTCAGCGCATTGGACTGACCTGAGCGGCCATCTCTGGTTGTTCGGCGGCTTTGGCTATGGCTCGGCGGGCACACAAGGCTATCTGAACGATCTCTGGGAGTTCAATCCATCCACGCGCCAATGGGCATGGATGGGTGGGAGCAAGCTTGCCAATCAAAACGGCTCGTACGGGACCTTGCGTGTGGCCAATGCCGGAAACACTCCCGGAGCTCGATTTGCCCCGGTGGCCTGGGCCGACCGAGATGGCAATTTTTGGCTGTTCGGCGGCGCCGCCTACAATGCGGGCTCTCCAGGCGATACCAACGACCTCTGGAAGTTCAACACCTCCACAAAGGAATGGGCATGGATGGCTGGAAGTAACCACGTCGATCAGAATGGCATATACGGTGCCCATGACGTTCCCAGCGCCACAAATATTCCCGGTGCGCGGGATAATGCGATGGCCTGGGTCGATGCTGAGGGCAAGTTCTGGCTCTTCGGGGGCAGTGGCTACGGGGCATACGGCTACTTTTGGCTCAATGATCTGTGGGAGTTCGATCCCTCTGACCTGGACTGGACCTGGGCAACGGGGAGCGCCTATGGCGGCACCGTCATCAACCCAGATGGGCCCTCGGGCCAGGGTGGACTCTACGACAAACTGGGAGTTCCCGATCCCGGAAACACTCCGGGGGGCCGTATCAATGCTTCCACCTGGACAGACGCGCAGGGGAATCTCTGGATGTTCGGAGGCAGGGGCTATGGTTCGGCTTTCGGCGAAGGCGCTCTGAACGATCTCTGGGAGTTTGACCGGTCCAAATGGCTATGGGCGTGGATGGGCGGAAGCGAAGTTGTTCCCAACCCGGGAAACATAATCTACGGCCCCTATCGGGAAGCGTCTTCACAGACTCAGCCCGGGCCGCGCTACGGAGCGGCGAGTTGGACCGACAAGAACGGCAATCTCTGGATCTTTGGAGGGTTTAGCACTGGCCAAGACTATGGATTGTTAAATGACGTTTTTGAATACCAACTGCCGTAAATGACCGCATACCATGAAGTTCACACAGGGCAACCCGTTTGACCCTGCTGCGGCGTCTAACTAGACTTGCAGCAGGGTCTCCTCATGATGTTGTCTCGATTCCGGTTGTTCGCGGGTTTTTCGGCCTTGCTGTCTGCCGTCCTGTCCGCCGCAGTGTTTTGCCTGTTGGCGGGTTCTACGCCCGCTGTGGCCGGGGGGCAGGCTTCCGAAAGCAGTTCGGGCAAGGGCCGGAGTTCCTCCTCACAACCCATTCAGCAGGAAGTGGCGCCGTCGCTGGTCGATCCGGCGGGGCCAACTGTTTCGCTGGTCAGCTCGGAGCCGTTGTTTCTGATGGCCGCGGCACTGAACGCCTGCGGCTATGACGAAGGGCTGGATGAGAGCGAGCTGGTGCGCAAGCGGGTTCGCGAGGAGATCGACCAGGCGCTGGCCAAGAGCGAGGACGCCCGCGACAAGCGCGACAAGGTTTGCCTGTTCATTGCCCAGCACCGGATGACGGGTTCGGAGCGGGACATTTCGCAGTACATTTCGCTGGCTTTGTATCTGACGCCGCCGCCGGAGATGGAGACTTCGGATGAACTGACGGAGATGCCGCCCGACTCGACGCAGGTGGTAGAGATTGTGCCTCTGCTGAAGGACTTTGTGGCGGCCGTGGATCTGCACGGGATCTGGCTCGCGGTCCACCTTACCTATGACCAGGAGGCGGACCGACTGCACGATCCGCTGTCCAGGATGATCGTCGAGACCAATCTCTACCTGAAGATGCCGGCCTCGACCGATTACGGGCACCGATTTATTGTGGTGATCGAGCCGCTGCTCTCGCCGCGCATTGTGAATGCCCGTATTTATGGGACCGACTACGTGGTTGTGGTTTCGCCCGCCGCGGCGGGGCAGATTCGCATGAACGACGTGCGCCACACCTATCTGCATTACGTCATCGAGCCGCTGCTTTTTTCACGGGCCACCGCCGTGGACCGGATGCTGCCGATTCTCAAGGAGGTTCGGGACTCGCCTTTGGAGTTCCGCTACCGCTCCGATACGGTGCCGCTGACCATTGAGTGCCTGATCAAGGCCATCGAGGCGCGGACCATGGATACGGGTGTTCCGGTGTTCAAGATTCCGGCGGGCGTGGAGCGGTCGGATTTGCCGCGCTATGAGCATGACCGGCAGGTCTACCAGCAGAAAGTGGACGCCATTCGGCTGGCGACGGTGCATCACGACATGACCCAGGGGTTCGTGCTCACTCAGTACTTCTATGAGCAGTTGATCCAGTTTGAGAAGGACCCGGCCAGCTTGAAAGACACGATCGGCGAGATGGTTTACAGCATGGATGTAGACCAGCAGGTGCACCGCGCCCGCCAGATCGAATTCGACAAAGAGTCGGACGGCGAGGTGCTGGGGCGCAGCAAGCCGCGCCAGTTGACGGGCCTGGATTTGGCGGAGGCGCGCCTGGCTGCCGGAGACGTGGCCACAGCCAGCGCCATGGCGCGACAGGCTCTGGCGGCGCACGACGATAGCATCCAATCGGTGGCAAATGGCGCGCGGGCCAACTTCATCCTGGCCAGGGCGGCCATCGCGACCGGTCATCCGGAGGACGCGATCAACGATTTCCAGCGGACGCTGGCCACCAGCAAGGAACCTCGACTGCTGGCGTGGTCGCACATTTACCTGGGCCGGATGCTGGATCTGGATTGCAAGCGCGACCAGGCGGTTTCTGAATACACGGCGGCGCTGAAGGTAAGAGACGGCCAGCAGGATACTCGGCTGGCCGCCGAGCGGGGCGTCAAGACGGCTTTTTCCGTCAAGGGCCATAGCTGCGACGAGGATGCGGAGGGCGACTCCTTGGGCACGGGTTCGGGCGGCTCGGGTTCGGCTGACCCCGGCAGGGACGGCCCCGGTCCGGCCAATTCCGGTCCGGGCAAACCCGCAGCGACGGGACCGGGAGCCGGAGGGGCGGGGCAAGGCGGGACCGGAAAGCCGCAATAATCCGCCGCGAGCGGCTTTTGGATCTCAAAGCAACGTCTAACATGCAGATTGAAAGGGCGCCCCGGAGTCTTTGGCTGCGGCGCAGCACCCGGAAGCGGAAAAGAAAAATCGAACTGGACCGAAACGATTGAGAGGCCCGTGGCAGCATCCTTGTCCGAACTGGAAAACGCGCTTGGGCATGGGTTCGCCAACCGGGAGCTGCTGCTGCGCGCGCTGACGCATCGGTCGTTCGCGAACGAGCTGGGGGGCAACGGGCATTCAATTGAGAACGGGGAGGAAGAGGCTGCGGGGCAAGGGGACAATGAGCGCCTGGAGTTTCTGGGCGACGCCGTGCTGGGGCTGGTGGTGGCGGAGACATTGTTTGGGGCGCATCCGGAGTGGCAGGAGGGCGAACTGACCCGGGTTCGCTCTCAACTAGTGAGCCGCCAGCACATGGCGGAGGTGGCGGTGGCGATCGGGTTGGGCAATCACCTGCGCCTGAGCCGGGGCGAGGAACGAAGCGGCCTGAGGCGCAAAACTACGGTGCTTTCGAATACCATGGAGGCAGTGATGGCCGCGCTGCTGCTGGACGGCGGCCTGGAGCCGGTGAGGGCCTTTGCCCGCCGCTGGGTGATGGGCGAGACAGCCGAACAACTGGCCCAGGAACTGGCCTCCGGGGCGGCGCTGGGCAATTTCAAGTCGGCGCTTCAGGAACAACTTCAGGCGGCTCGGGCCGGATCGCCGGTGTACAAGGTAAGGAGTGAAAGCGGTCCCGACCACCGCAAGCGATTCATGGTGGAGGTTCATCTGCAGACCGAAGACGGGACGCCGGGAAAGGCGCTTGCACGCGGTACGGGGAGCACCAAGAAACACGCGGAACAGGATGCAGCGCGGCGCGCACTGGAGCGACTGAGCGCCGCAGCAGCTAAAGCCGGCGATCGAACAGCCTGCGAGCAGGACGGCACACCGGGCGAGGAGGAAGCGGCGAAATGAGCAGCAGCACTGCCCCTGTGGCGGTCCCTCAAGAGCCGCAAATTTCGCGGCATCGGCTCCACTTGCCTAGCGTGCCGGAGGCATTCGCCTCGCTGCTGCGGACCATCGTGGTGGCACTTTTTCTTCTTACGTTTTTGTTGCAACCTTACCTGATCCCGTCGGAAAGCATGGAGCACACCCTGCTGGTGGGCGATTTTGTGCTGGTGAACAAGCAGGTTTATGCGCCGCCCGGCTGGCTGAGCCGATGGATCATGCCGTATCACGAGATCGCGCGCGGCGATATCGTTGTCTTCCACCATCCCGCCCCGCCATTTCTGGTCAAGCGGGTGGTGGGCATTCCCGGCGACCGGCTGCGGATCGAGGATGGGCGGGTGACGGTGAACGGCCAGGCGCTGGACGAGCCTTACGCGGCCTTCGAGCCTACGGCCTACGATCCCTTCCGCGAGGAATTCCCGGCCAAGGTGTATACCGATCCGGAGGTTGATCGGATTTGGTGGGAGCAGATGCAAAGCCTCACCCGGAACGGAGAATTGGTGGTGCCCGCGGGCGAGTATTTTGTGCTGGGCGACAACCGCAATCACAGCAAGGATTCCCGCTTCTGGGGCTTTGTGCCGCGCGCGCAGATCGTGGCCCGGCCGCTGGTGATTTACTTCTCGCTGAGACGTCCCTCGACCACCGATGTGCAACAGGCCGCGGATGATAGACTCGGACACGACAGGGAACTTTCAGCAAAACTGACGGGGTTTGCGCGCTGGAAGCGCATCTTCCTGGTGGTGCATTAAAGGCAGGGAACAGAGATCAGGGGTCAGGAAAACCAGGGAACAGAGATCAGGGGTCAGAGATCAGGAAAAGACCCGCACCAGGCAGGGAACAGGGATCAGGGGTCAGAGATCACTGAAAGACCCGAACCACTCGCCCCCTCTAGTTGATCACAGACGGCTGATCCCTGATCACTGACCTCTGATCTCTAACAAAGAGCGACAGGATGACGAAGACAAAAACGCCGCCCCCCAAGATGCCGTCCGAGACCCAGCCAGATTCCATTCCCGTTGAAAGCAAGGTAGAAGAGACGCCCTTTGAGGCGGTAGCCAGCATCTGCTCGGTGCTGGTGGTGGGCTTGTTCATCCTGACATTTCTGGGGCAGAACTTCGTCATTCCCTCGGGATCGATGGAGAAGACGCTGCTGGTGGGCGATCACCTGGTGGTGGACCGGATCACGCTGGCCCCGCCGGCGAAGTGGATGCCGCTGATGCACTACCGCGAGCCCCGGCGGAACGATGTTGTGGTGTTTCTGAAACCGGTTGCGGCTGCAAACGGGGAATACATGTTCCTGGTGAAGCGGCTGATCGGCGTTCCCGGCGACCACATCCATTTGCGCAACGGCATTGTGATCATCAACGGCGTTGCCCAGGACCAGCCGCACGCCCAACCCACGACCGATGAGAATCATACTGAATTTCTCGACGAGTTTCCCTCCGTGGCCCCGGTTGCCAGTGAGGGAGATCCTAACGATGGAACCCCCGAGGCCTGGGCCATCGATTTTCCCAATCACATCGAGGATGGGGACCTGGTGGTTCCGCCGGGCAAATATTTCATGATGGGCGACAACCGGCACAACAGCCTGGATTCACGCTATTGGGGTTTTGTGCCCAGAGAAAACATTGTGGGCCGGCCGCTGTTCAATTACTGGTCATTCAAGACGCCGGAGGACCAGTATGAGCAGACCGGGATTGGCAATACTGTGGCCTGGATGGGCCATGTGGTGACCCACTTCCTCAGCGATACGCGCTGGAGCCGGACGCTGCACTTGGTGAGGTAGAGGCTGGATGAAGAAGAAGGAAGTATCTCCGGAACAGCCAGGAGCCACTCGAAACAAGGTGGGAGAGACGCCTTACGAGACATTGGCTGGCTTTTGCGTGTTTGTCGTGATTTGGCTTTTCGCCACTACACTCCAGGGTCAGAACATGGTCATTCCTTCTGGGTCAATGGAAAAGACACTCCTGGTAGGCGACCATCTGCTGGTCGATCACATCACCTTCGCTCCACCCACCAAGTGGATGCCGCTGGTTTACTACCGCGAGCCCCGGCGAAACGACATTGTGGTTTTTTTCAAGCCGGTGACGGATAAGAATGGCGACCACATGATCCTGGTGAAGCGACTGATTGGCGTGCCTGGCGACCATATCCATTTGCGCAACGGCATCGTGATCATCAACGGCGTTGCCCAGGATTTTCCAAAAGACGGAGACAACTCTCCCGGCGATCCCAGTCAGAGGGAGTTTCTCGACGAGTTTCCCTCCGTGGCCCCGGTTGCCACTGAAGGAGATCCGAACGAGGGCACTCCCGAAGCCTGGGCCATCGATTTTCCGAATCACATCGTGGACGGGGATCTGGTGGTCCCGCCGGGAGAATACTTCATGATGGGCGACAACCGGCACAACAGCCTGGATTCGCGCTATTGGGGTTTTGTGCCCAGGGAAAATATTGTGGGCCGTCCTTTGTTCAACTACTGGTCGTTCGAAACGTCCGCGGAGCAGTATGAACAAACCGGCATCGGCGATACCGTGGCCAGGATGGGCTACCAGGCGCTGCACTTCCTCAGCGATACGCGCTGGAACCGGACGCTGCACCTGATCCGGTAGGGCGGAATAACATAGAAAAGACCATGAAGGATGACGCGCAAGGGCGGTATCGCAAGCGCAGGCGGCTTGGGCTGGCCCTAGCGGCGGCGGGAATCCTGCTGGCGGTACTGATTGTGCCGCCGTTTTTGAGCGTCAGCCGTTACAAAAACCAGATTACGCATCTGATCTCGGCATCGCTGGGCAGGCCGGTGCGCATGTCATCGGTGGAGTTGCGCCTTTTGCCGAAGCCAGGATTCGTGCTGAACGACCTGGCCGTCGAAGAGGACCCACGTTACGGCGCCGAACCGGTGCTGCATGCCAACACGGTGACGGCTTCCATCCGACTGCTTTCTCTGTGGCGTGGAAGGCTGGAGATCAGCAAGATCAGCGTAGACGAGGCCAGCCTGAACCTGGTGCGCGCCGCGGTGGGTCGTTGGAACCTGGATTCGCTTTTCCGGACCGCGGCCGCCAACTCCCAGCCGGGGGCTGACCGTGCCGGCCGGGTTACACCGCTGCCGTACCTAGAGGCGACCCACTTGCGCATCAACATCAAGAACGGATTGGAGAAGCTGCCGTATTCGCTGATCGACAGCGACCTATCCTTCTGGCAGGAAGAGCGGGGCGACTGGCGCATCCGCGTGCGCGGCCAACCGGCCCGCACGGACGTGAGCCTGGACCTGGCCGATACCGGGGTAGTGCGCATGGAGGCGAGCCTGCGGCGAGCGCCCGAATTGCGAGAGATGCCGGTGCACCTGGATCTCGCGTGGCGGGAGGCGCAGTTGGGCCAATTGACACGGCTGGTGATCGGCTCCGACCCGGGCTGGCGCGGGGACCTGACCGGCGAACTGCACCTGGACGGGACAGCCGAAGCAGCCCATATTACAACCCGGCTGCGCGCAACGGGCGTGCACCGCGCTGAATTTGCCCCCGCCGCAGCGCTGGATTTTGACGCCAATTGCGGCTTTATCTACCACTACTCGAGCCGGGCGCTGGAGAAGCTGGCGTGCGATTCGCCGCTAGGCGACGGGCGCATCCATCTCGCAGGGGAGTTGCCGGGCGAGGGCGGACAGCCGCGCATCTCGGTCGAGCTCGACCGGGTTCCCGTTGCCGCGGGCCTGGATGCGCTGCGAACCGTGCGCAGCGGATTTGGCCCAGACCTGGAAGCGCAGGGCTCGATCAGCGGCAAGATGACCTATGCGGAAGAGAAGCCGGCAGAGCGGCCCAAGTCAGGCAAGACGCGCGCGCGCGCGACCTCATCCGGCAAGGCGCTCGTGGTTGCACAGGGGCCGCTGACGGGCAGCTTTACCGTGGAAGGCTTTCAACTAAGCGGAGACGGGCTGACAACGCCTCTTCAGGCTCCGAGGGTGGTGTTGGAGCCGGTGACAGCTTCCGCCGGCCAGCAACTGGGCCAGCAACCAGGTCAGCCGCCGGCGCTGGCGGCGACTGTAACAATTCCGGCGGGCGGGGTCGGACCCCTGACAATCACTTCGCGGCTGGCGCTTGCCGGCTACCAAGTCACGGTACGCGGCCAGGCTTCCATTGCGAGTGCCAGGGAATTAGCGCATGTGGTCCGACTCCCCCACGCCGAAGCCCTGCAAGGTCTCGCCGGCGAACCCATGACCGTGGACCTGGCTGCCGCTGGCCCTTGGACTATAGCCCCGAGTCTTCCAGACGACGGCGGCGGCACCGGTTCGCGATCCATCGAGTCAACTTCACCCGACAGCTTCGCTGGAATCGTAACCTTGCGCAATGCCAACTGGAAGACAGATTTCCTGGCCAATGCTGTCCTGATCTCCCAGGCCACGCTTCACATCAGCGCAGACGAGTTTCGCTGGGATACAGTTGCCTTCTCTTATGGCCCGGTGAATGGAACGGCCATTCTCATTTTGCCCGCCGCTTGCCCCGATCCTCAGCCCTGCCTGCCGCGTTTTGAGCTGCAGTTCGGCGCACTCGAAGCCAGCGTCCTCCAGGCCGCGTTCCTGGGCGCGCAGGCGCGCAGCACATTGCTCTCCACGCTCATTGATCGCCTCCGCCCCACCACCGTTACGCCCTGGCCGTCCTTGTATGGAACGGTCAAGGCTGACTCCCTCATCCTGGGGCCGGTGACGCTCAATCAGCCATCGGCGACCTTGCGCATTCTTGCCGATGGGGCTGCAATCACGGACCTCAGTGCGGGACTGCTGGACGGCCGGGCGCGGGGAGGAGGAACGCTCCGCGCCTCTGGCGCCGGCCAGGACAAGCCTGCCTATTCGCTGCAGGGGCACTTTGAAAAGCTGAACCCGGCGGCTGTGGGTGAATTGCTGGGACTGCGCTGGTCGGGCGGGGTCTTCGACGGGGATGGGCAGATCGAGCTCTCCGGGTTTACCGGCAAGGACCTGTCGGCCTCGGCCAAGGGCACATTGCATTTTGAGTGGCGGCACGGGGCAATGGACGCTCAACCTGACGAGACGGCGGAACAATCTGACAGCGCGGTCTCCGCTGAGCCGGTTCGCTTTGACAAATGGACTGCGGACGCCGCGGTCGACAACGGGAAAATCACACTCCAGCAAAATCAGATGGTGGAAGGGAAGAGCACGCACGCGGTGCAGGCCACGGTGACTCTGGGGCAACCGCCTACGGTGACGTTCGGCGGAGCCACGGAGACGCAGGCAAAGCGGTAGGAGTATTGCCTGCAAGGCTTTGCTCTTGAGACTCTCGCGCGATCCTCTCGGTTTTATTTCAGGCGCCTTTTAAGTTGGGACATGCTATTAACAAGCAAGCCAGTGATCGACAGATTGACTGCCACTCCTATCAAGCGGAGAGGCAGAGGCTGCCCCCTGGTCCCCAGTAGTCCTAACAAGAGGCTCAGAAACATAAAGACGATCAGCAGCTTGAGGCTCCGTATACTTCGCAGGCAGCGCTCGCGATCGTTGGCAGCTGCGCTTTTGTCCGCGGGGTCTTGCAGAGCACGCCACTCCGCGGCTTTTTTCTTGTGGGACCGGATCAGAACCACAAAGCCGGCGAACATTCCTGCCCACCACAACAAGGCACCAATCGCGAATTCGCGGGGTGATATTGCGTGCTTGGCAAGAGCCCAGGCCAGCGGGAAAAGCACACACCCGCCGCAAGCCGCAAGTAGATAGAACCTTTTCCTGAAAATACTTTCGAGTTGTTCCATGTCCAGACCTTTTTAGCACGGAGATGGTAAATCACGCTCGAATTCTTGCTAGATGCGGCAAGTGATGGTCGTGGTTCTGGCCCCGCTACAATGAAAGCATGTCTTTATCGATTTCTTCTTCCCCGGTGCTGGTTCGCTGCAAGGGCATTCTGTTTGACATGGACGGCATTCTGATTTCATCGCTCGGCTCGGTGGAGCGCAGTTGGACCAAGTGGGCCGAGATGCGCGGCGTGGATCCGGTTTATACCTGTAGCATCGCCCACGGGTGCCGAAGCATCGAGACGGTGGCCAAGCTGCGTCCTGACCTGGACGCGGAGACCGAAAACAAGATCATTGAGAATCTGGAGATCGAAGACACAGACGGTGTGACGGTGCTGCCCGGCGTGCTGAGGCTGCTGGCGGCGTTGCCGCGCAATCGGTGGACGGTGGTGACCAGCGCCACCGAGCCGCTGGCGCGGGTGCGGCTGGCAGCGGGGGGCATTCCGGTGCCGGAGCGCATCATTACCGCCGACGATGTGCCGCAAGGCAAGCCGCATCCGGCGCCTTACCTGGCCGGAGCGGCGCTGCTGGGCTTTGCGCCCGAGGATTGCGTGGTGTTTGAGGACGCGGAATCGGGGACCAAGGCCGGCCGGGCGGCTGGCTGCACGGTGATCGCTACCACGTTTTCGCATTCCATTGCATCGCTGGCCGCGGCCGACTATCTGATCCCGGATGTGACAGGAGTGGAAGTGACGACGCTTGCCGGCGGCGAGGGGCTGGTTCTGAAGTTCACGCCGCTGGCGGGGTAGGGTTTTACTCGTCGGCTTCGATGCGGCGGCCGTGCAGGTCTTGCAAAGCGCGGGTGTTCATCTTGTAGAGTGCCGCAAAGGCGCGCAACTGCTCGCGGCTCACGCTGAGCGGTTGCTGAAAGATGAACCAGCGCACGCCCTCGGTGCAGGGCGGGGCGGTGAGAGAGCCAACATAGGTCCAGTAGCCAGGGTCGGCGGGGATGAGGCCGCCGGCGCTCACCATGTCCGGATCCTTTTCAGTGGCGCCGGTGGAAACGGGCAGATGTTGCCAGAGATTGGCGATGACCGCATTGGCGTCGCCGCGGTCTTCGACCAGGCGCACGGCGATCACGGCCTGTTGGCCGTCGGCGCTCTTGTGAACCAGGTGAATGTCCATGTCGGTCAGCTTGCCCTTGACCGCTTCCTCGCTGGGATGGTGGAAGTGGAACTGGACCAGGTCATAGCGCACGCCGCCGGCAATGATGTAGCTGCCGGGATCAACGTGAACGACGACGGTGTGGCCGGTGTTCTCAAGCGTGACGGGGCCGGCGATGTAATGGAACTCGATGGGCTTGAGGGCTTTGTTGAGCCGTGCGCCGCGAATGTCGACCGGCGACTGCTCGTGGCCCTGGGAACAGGCTTTATATGCGGGGTCCAGCTTGCCCCAGAGCAGCGGGCCGGTCTTGCCGTTGTAGCTCCAGGGAGCGGTGGTTTGCGCGGGGGTTTGCGCGACGGCCAGTATGGCCATGCCGAGCGCGAGAGCGGCAAGTGCGGGAAAACGCATCGATTGCTCCTTCGAAAAAAGGACGGTGAGAGCGTCCTGGAGAATTCTATGGCATGGAAGCTAAGGCAGGAAAAACGAATGGGACCCATCGGCGATTCTTTCCCGATGGGTCCCATTTTGTTTTTGCGTTGTGCGTCGCGGTTATTTCAGGGCGACGGCGATGCCGGCCTGCTCGGCGGGGGCGGCGGCCTTGTCGGTCAGGCAGAGGCGGAGGCATGCATCTGATGCTCCATCTCCTCCTTGGAGACGTCGCGGACGTGGGTGGCGAAATACCACCGGTGGCCAAAAGGATCCGTAAGACCGGCGGTCCGGTCGCCATAGAACTGATCGGCGAGCGGCCGGATCACGGTTGCGCCGGCGGCGGTGGCCTGCCTGGTGGTGGCATCTACATCGGGCACATAGACGTGCAGAGTGACGGGCGAGCCTTTGAAGTGATCGGGGCCATAAGCGTCCATCTTGGGCGCTTCGTCCGCCAACATGATTCTCGAATCGCCGAGCTGGATTTCGGCATGAGCAATGCCGCCTTCCGGCCCGGGCATTCGCATGACTTCCTTGGCGTTGAAGGCGCGGGCGTAGAAATCGATCGCTTCGCCTGCCCTGCCTCTGCCAATAATCAGATAAGGCGTAACGGAGTGGTATCCGTCAGGAATGGGCTTCACGGACTTAGCCATGGGGAACCTCCAGTATTTTACGTACAGAGGTGAGCCTACACCTTCCGGAAAAACAAGGGAATCCCGGCCCGCGCCGTTTTTGATAAGAAGAAAATGAATTCCGCGGGACCCGAAACGAAGAGGGCGCAGATTAAAAATGGGATCCCCGCTCAGGGATCCCATGGTGTTTGGTTGGCTCTTTTCTTTACTTGGCGGCCACGGCGATGCCGGCTTGTTCGGCGAGGGCGGCGGCTTTGTCGGTGGCTTCCCAGGTGAACTCGGGCTCGGTGCGGCCGAAGTGGCCGTAGGCGGCGGTCTTGCGGTAGATGGGCCGGCGCAGGTTCAGACTGTCGATAATGCCCTTGGGGGTGAGCGAGAAGTTCTTGCGGACCAGCTCGGTCAGCTTGGCTTCGCCGACTTTGCCGGTGCCGAAGGTCTCGACGCGCACACTGACCGGCTCGGCGACGCCGATGGCGTAGGCAAGCTGGACTTCGGCGCGATCGGCCAACCCGGCGGCCACGATGTTCTTGGCGATGTAGCGGGCCACATAGGCTCCGGAGCGGTCCACCTTGGTCGGGTCTTTGCCACTGAAAGCTCCGCCGCCGTGACGGCCCGCGCCGCCGTAACTGTCCACGATGATCTTGCGGCCGGTGAGACCGGTGTCTCCCATGGGGCCGCCGATGACGAAGCGTCCGGTGGGATTGATGTGGTATTTGGTGTGCTCGTCAAGCCACGCGGCGGGCAGCACGGCCTGGATGACGTGCTTGAGGATGTCGGCGTGCAGGTCTTCGTTGGAGACGGTCTCGGCATGCTGACTGGAGATGACGACGGCGTCGATGCGCGCAGGCTTGCCGTTTTCGTCGTACTCCACCGTGACCTGGCTCTTGCCGTCGGGGCGCAAGTAGGGCAGCTTGCCGTTTTTGCGCACCTCGGTAAGGCGCCGGGTGAGCTTGTGGGCCAGCGAGATGGGGGCGGGCATCAGCTCCGGGGTCTCGTTGGAGGCGTAGCCGAACATCATGGCCTGGTCGCCGGCGCCGCCGGTATCAACGCCCTGGGCAATGTCGCCGGATTGCTTGTTGATGGTGGAGATGACCGCGCAGGTATTGGAGTCGAAACCATAGAGGGCATTGTCGTAGCCGATAGAGGCCACGACGCCGCGCACCAGGCTCTGGAAATCGACGTAGGCTTTGGTGGTGATTTCGCCGGCAATGACGACCAGGCCGGTGGCGGTGAGGGTTTCGGCGGCAACGCGGCTGTAGGGGTCCTGTTCCAGGCATGCGTCGAGAATGGCGTCGGAGACCTGGTCCGCAATTTTATCGGGATGGCCTTCGGTGACTGACTCAGAGGTAAACAAGAAACGATCGCTCAACTTCGGGTTCCTCCCCATTGAAGGGATTTGGATTTGCAGCCTGCCGCGATGGCTGCTCCTGGGTCTGGATGCGCGGACGGATAGGGGCACGGACTGCACCGGCAGGCGAAGGCCGTGGGGCGCATCCTTATATGGTAATTGCGGCGGGCGGCGAGTGACAAAGACTCGCAGCGAACGGGGCGCCTTTGGCACTCAAAGGCGGCCTCGGTGAGGTGAACGGCGAGTCGGTGGCCGGCTGGATCAATGGCCGAACAAAGAAGAGACGCGAATCACCAGAGGGCGCATGGAGGAAACGGCGGCGCGGACTGGAACGTGGTGCGCCGCATGAAAGGGCAAAAAGCTGGGCCACCAGCCGGCGCGGAGGCCAACATAGCGCAGGGTGAGAATGCCCGCCGCAGTCACAACGAAGAGCAAAACGGATGCGCCGAGCCAGCGCAGGCGCTCCTCAGCCGCATCGTGGCGCAGGATGCGCACTCGGCCCACATTGGAGGCGAAGGCGGTCCAATCGGGCTCTTCGCTGGTAACAAGGCCGGAGGCGCTATAAGCCTCAAGAAAGCGTTCGGTCCAGGCCTGCGGGTCAAGTCCCAGGGCACCCGCGTATCCGCGCACAATGCCTTTGTTCAGAATGCCGCCGGGAAGCAGGCGAAAACGATTCTGCTCAAGCGCAAGCAGATGGCTCAGGCTGATCTTGGTAATCGCGTTGATGTTTTCCAGCTTAAGGCCGCGAGACAGCCGCTCCTTGCGCAGGTCTTCTCCAAAGCTTGCCATAGGCGCATTGAAAACAGGTATAAAACCCTAAGAGGTTTTCAGTTTCACATTAAACCGTGTTTTGATTCGAGTCAAAGAGATATATCGGTTATTTCTATCCTTTCGTCACTCCGGGATGCCAAACCGCAGTTTCGGCTGATTACCGAGCATTTGTTTTATGCCGGAAGTCATCCGGGAGGGCGAATGGCGGTTTTCGATGACACGGATCAACCGGGGCGGAGCCGGCTGCGGAAAGGGCGGCGCCGACGGCCAAGGCTGATACCCTGAAGGCGAGGGCGCGGCGTTGTACGCTGGTCCCTGGAGCCAGGCTCGCGCATGAATAAGCTCATCTTCGCCAATCTTCTGCACCGGCCATTGCGGTCGATCATCAGCGTGCTGGCGGTGGCCATTGAAGTGGTCATGATTCTCTCCATTGTGGGCATCTTCATGGGCATGCTGAACGACACCAAGCAGCGCCAGAACGGCATCGGCGCGGACCTGGTGGTGAGCCCCTCCAACGCCAGCTTCATGAACGGCGTGAGCGGCGCGCCCATGTCGGCCAAGCTGGCCGGCTTCCTGCGCGGTTTGCCGCACGTAACGGTGGCTGCGCCGGTGATAACCAACTTTTCGATGACCAACTCGCTCGAGATTCTCTATGGGATCGACTACACGAGTTACGACGCGCTAAAGCCTTTCAGGTTCCTTTCCGGCGGCCGGTTTCAGGGTCCTTACGATGTAATTGTGGACGACATTTGGGCGCGCACCGGCAACGGCCATCACGTGGGAGAGACAGTCACGATTCTCAACCACGCGTTCCGCATCTGCGGCATCGTAGAGAACGGCAAAGGAGGGCGGAGGTTTATCCCCATCGACACCATGGGCGCCCTGACCGGCTCGGAAGGCAAGGCGACCGTGATCTATCTCAAGAGCGACAGTCCCGCCAACGAGAAGGCGATCGAGCAGGAGATCGAATCGGCCAAGGGTCTGCAAGGCTACCGGGTGCAGCCGATGGAAGACATCATCGCGCTCTACACGCCGTCGCGCTTCCCCGGCTTCGATATCGCGCTGCGGGTGGTGATCTCGATTGCCGTGATCGTGGGCTTCCTGGTGATTTTTCAGACTATGTATACAGCAGTGCTGGAGCGGACGCGGGAGATCGGCATTCTGAAGTCGATGGGCGCCTCGAAGCCGACCATAGTGGGCGTGGTGCTGCGCGAGTGCGCGGTGCTGGCGGTGGTGGGAGTGCTGGTGGGCATTGCGGGAACCTACGGCGTCAAGGAGCTGCTCGATATCCGATTTCCGTCGTTCAGCTTCGAGCTGACCAAGATCTGGATCGCGCGGGGGGCGGGCATCGCGTTTGCGGGCGCGCTGTGCGGAGCGGTTTACCCCAGTTGGATGGCGGCGCGGAAAGACCCGATCGACGCGCTGGCGTATGAATAGGCGCTGAAAGGATCGTCCGGCACGCCATTTTGGATTAAAGTAAAGGGTGTCAGGCAGCCCAAAGGAAAGGGAGGAGAGGATGGCCACCACAACACAAATCGCGCTCAGCGAGTACCTCCAGACTTCCTATCGGCCGGACCGGGAGTACGTGGACGGGGAGTTGCAGGAGCGAAATGTGGGCAAGACGGATCATGCGCGGGTGCAGGCGCTTTTGGCCATGTGGTTTGGAGCGCACGAGGATCAATGGCAAATCGTCGTGACCACCGAACAGCGAATCAGAGTTTCGCAGGATCGGGTGCGCATTCCCGACGTGACACTGGTGCGTCCCGGCGCCTTGAGCGAGGACGTTCTTTCGGTGCCTCCCTTATGCGTGATTGAGATTCTTTCTCCAGATGACACGTATTCGAGGACCTGGGAGAAGGCGCAGGACTACAGAAGAATGGGCATCGCGAACATTTGGCTGATCGATCCTGGAACCCGCAGTGGACAGGCGTCCACATCGCACGGATGGCGGGATACAATGGAATTCGAGATTCCCAGCACGCCGATAAAGCTAAGCCTAGCCGACATCTTTCTCCGGCTGGACCAATCGCGGATGGCGTAGAGAGCATATCTCGTTGCGACCATGACTATCCGCGCGGCGAACAACTGTTGACGATTCGCCGTTATCCGCGCCATTGCATTCGGTCGCGCTTTCCGCAAACCTATTTTTATTTCTTATCCAGCGCATACTCCATGGACCAGATTGCGCCGGGTCGCATGTACATGCTGGCGCGGTAAAGGCCGTGGATGTCGTAGGCCTCCGGAGTGCGGAAGAAGTAGCCGCGGTCCCGCCACACTACGTTGTTGACGCCTTTTGCGGTGGCAAAGCCTTGCTCTTTGAGCCCCTCGGAGATCATGTGGCTGGCGATGGCAAAAGTGGCCCCGGTCCAGACTTCCTCGATCTGAGGATTGGAGTGGAGTAGCGCGCCGTCGGGGCCGATGCCGCTGACGGCGCCCATTTCACCCCTGGCGAACTTGCGCACGTTGGTGTCGTAGACCTTGTGGAGCGCGGACAGGCGCATGGGTTTGGGAACCAGGTCGCCGAGGCCGGTGAGAGCGGCGTACCACTGCCCGGCCAACTGCTCGGCCATCACGGCGTCGGTGTCCTGACCTTTGACGGCATAGCGGAAGTAGGTCCCGGTCCAGAGCTTCTTCACGTAGGCGCCGGCGGCTCTCTCTTCGAGAGCGTCGTACTCTTTGGCCGTGGCTTGATCGCCGAGTTTGTCTGCCATGCGCGCAGTGGCTTTGAGAGCGGCCAGATAGAGGCTGCCGGTGTAGGCGCTTTCTCCGGTGGCAATCCAGTCGTCGTAGGTCTGGTCAGGGAAGCCGCCGTTTTCAATCAAGCCATCGCCATCGGTGTCGTACTGCTTCAGATGCTCCATCGCCTGCTTGACGGCGCTCCAACTGTAGCGCAGGAAGGCGTCGTCCTTGGAACCGGTCAGGACGTAATCGCGCCACACCATCAGTACGTACTTTGAATTCAGGTCGCGCCAGTTGGATACATCCTGGTAGTTGTACTGGTTGGGATTGACGACCGGGTCTTCCTGCGGATTGCCCAGGTCGTGCGGGACGGCGCCGGGCACCTTGCGCGTGTACTCGATCTGCTGGCGCTCGCGCGCGCTCTTCCATCCCCAGATATAGTGCTGGGGGTTCGACTCGGGAACCGTATCGGTGTATTCGCGCATCTCCTGCTTTTCGATCTCCGGCCAAAAGCGCAGCAAGGAAAACGATCCGTAGAAGCGGACATCCAGGCTGCCGTAGTAGGGGTAGTCGAAGCACTCCATGTAGGTGAAGCTGTCGTTGTCTTTGGCGGAGGGATGGTCGGGATTGCCGACGCCATCGCGCTCATGGCCCCACAGCGTGCCGCCGTCGGCCAGGTCATAAAGTTCGTTGAAGAGCTCCCCGCGGTACCAGGCAGGCTTATGCTCGTCGGTGATGATGGGTTTCTGCCAGGCATCGATGGCCTGGCTCCATTCCTCCCGGTGGTCGAGGGCGGCGCGAGCGATTTGCCAGGCGTGCGAGCCCTCGTCTCCGAAGAATTTTGTGTAATGGCGAACCCACTTGCGGCCGCCGCCAAACTGGACCACGGGCAGGTCCCAACTGAGGGCCATGGGGACAGTCCGACTTTGATGAGGCGCGAGCGTGAAGCGCACTGCAAAAGCGCCGGCCAGCGGATCGCCGCTGGAGGCAGTCGGCGGCGCCAGGTTGGGCAGGCGGCCATCTCTCGAGAAAGGCTTCCACACCTCGGCGCCATCGCCGCTGGCGGGGTAGGTGGCCAGATAAGTGACCTCGGCTCCGTCGCCGGGCAGTGTGGCGATGGCGAACTGGCCGTCCCACTCGTCCTGGACAGCGCCCTGGCGGAGGCGGTCGAAGACGATGCCGGTGGCGGCGCCCTGGCCGGTCTTTTCGGTGACCAGGCGGTTTACGTTCTGAGCGTTGAGCGCGCCGTCAAAGGTGCGCGATTGATCGCGAAACCAGCCCACCATGTTGGTCCAGGAAAAGAGAATCGAGACGGTGAGCGGCTTGTCGGAGGGATTCTCCGCAGTCCAGAGATAGACGGCCACCGGGTAACTGGTTTCCTTGTAGTTATCGGGAAGGATGGGCGAGAACTGCTCAAGCGTGAACTTCACCGGCAGCGCTTTGGTTCCATAGGCGAACCAGCTCTTGGGATAGAGCGCGGCATATTGGCCGTCGCCTGCCGGGTAGTTCCAATTCCAACTGCTCAGCGCTCCGTTCTTCGGCTTGCCGACGGCCAGGGCCATCGAAACGGGCGCGCCTCCATCCTGCTGGGCAAAAACGGCGAATTGATTGGCGGGAACGTCCTGATACTTGTGCGTGCCGGCCTTCACATGCCAGCGCTCGAAGTGGCCGCGCTCGCTGCGGGAGAAGGTGCCTGCGCCGAAGCCACCCACCGGCGCTCCCTGCCAGTAGCCGTCATCGATGTTTCCCCCGTGCAGCTCGGTCCGCTGGCCGCCGGGGTTGGCGGGCGGCGTTCCCATGGGAATGCGCCATGCGACGGCGGGAATGGCGCTCTGCGAAAAAGAGGCTGCCGCGCCGGAAGCGAGCAGCGTCAAGGTGCGGATAAAGCGATTGATTTGCAAGTGGCGGGGTCTCCCTGTTTGAGGCAGAAAGTATCATACACGGCGGTGGGGCGGAGTTGGAACGAGGGGCCCGAGGGCAGTGCGGTCGCCGGCCTGCTCAAGATGCGGACGCAAAGCGGACAGTTTGAGTCGGATTTTTTAGCTTCGCGTGGGTGCGGTCGCGGAGTGCATTGGCGATTATGCGTTGAAAGAGGTCGCTTAGCGCCCTGAACTTCAGAGTCTTGCCGGACTGGAAAAAGGTCCGGATGGCCCGGGTATCGGGCTACGTTCGAAACTACTTTGGTTGTTCGAGGATGCACCCGGGCGTGGAACGCGCAATCTCCCACTCCTCGTCGTTCATGTCGGGCGATACGTCCGCAAACAACGGAGTGCTCAGGTAGCGCTCGCCGGTATCCGGCAACATGCAGAGAATGGTCGCTCCTTTGTGTGCCTGCGCCGCCACCTGCAGCGCCCCCGCGAACGTCCCCCCAGACGTAATGCCGACAAAGATGCCCTCCTTCTTCGCCAGTTCCTTACTGTAGCGCATCGCATCCGCGTTGGTGATCCGCAGAACCTGGCTGATCGCGTTCGATGAGATTGCGTCGCCTGCGAGTTTTGCGATGAAATCCGGGCTCCAGCCCTGCATCGGATGCGGCTTCCAACTCGGGTGTGGAGCACTCGCCGAACCGTCCTCATTCCGCTCCTGCCCAATCCCGCTCGAAAGCATCGGCGCATCGTCCGGCTCGCAGACCACGATCTTCGTTTCTGGCCGTTCCTTCGCCAGCACGCGCGCCACTCCCTTCAGCGTGCCTCCGGTGCCGAATCCCGTTACCCAGAAGTCCAGCCGTTCGTCCTTGAAATCCCGCAGAATCTCTACCGCCGTGGTGCGCGAGTGGATGTCGGCATTCGCTTCGTTTTCGAACTGCCGCGTGTAATACCATCCGTGTTTCTCGGCGAGTTCGACGGTCTTCTTAACCATTCCTACCGCGCGCGCCGCCGCTGGCGTGATGACCACCCTGGCGCCCAGGAACCGCATGAGCTTTCGGCGCTCGACGCTAAAGGGCTCCGCCATTGTCACTACCAGCGGGTAACCCTTCGCCGCGCAGACCATCGCTAGCCCAATACCGGTGTTGCCGCTGGTCGCCTCCACCACGGTCTGCCCCGGCTTCAGCTTCCCGGTGCGCTCCGCCTCTTCAATTACGCCCAGGGCGAGCCGGTCCTTCACCGAGCCCAGCGGGTTGAACGCCTCGACCTTCACATAGAGGTTCACGTCCGGGGGGGCCAACCGATTGATCCTTACCACCGGAGTATTGCCGACAGTTTCTGTAATGTTGTTGAACTTGCTCATTCTCTTGACCTCCAAATGCATGCAATTGTACAGTCGTGACGCAGCCGCCCATGACGAATTTCGCGGATAAAGAAAATGTGTGTCGGCCGCTGTTCAGTTGCGCTCTGGCAATTCGCGGACAAATTGGGAATCCCACGCCTGGCGCTCTCTTGGAAGCTTTTGCGGGAGGCCGCTCATGGCGCAAGCTAATGCCGTCAAAGACCGTATCTCTCCAGCGGCAATCTCGTCCGACGAATTCCGCCGAGCCGGACATCGGCTCGTGGACCGCGTTGCCGAGTTTCTGGATTTGCTCCCTGCATCCCCGATCACTCGGGGCGAATCGCCATCCGCCATTCGCGAGGCGATGGATGCCGCGCGTCCGCTGCCCCGCGAGGGTGCACCCGCAACCGATCTGCTTGATCGCGCCGCCACTCTGCTCTTCGATCATTCGCTTTTCAACGGGCACCCAAGTTTCTGGGGCTACATCACCTCGTCACCGGCTCCGATCGGCATGTTGGGTGACTTTCTGGCCTCGGCGGTGAACGCCAACTGCGGAGCATGGCTTCTCTCGCCCATGGCCAGCGAGATCGAGGCGCAAACAGTGCGCTGGATTGCGGAGATGCTCGGCTATCCCACTGGTTGCGGGGGACTCTTCGTCAGCGGCGGCAACATGGCCAATATGGTGTGCTTCCTCGCGGCCCGTGCGGCGAAAGCCGGACCTGACATTCGCAGCAGGGGTGTCGGCGGCGCACGTCTTCGCGCATACTGCTCGTCGGAGACCCACACATGGATTCAGAAAGCGGCTGATATTTCAGGGCTCGGCACAGACTCGATCCGCTGGATCCCCGCCGACGAGGAATTCCGAATGGACATTGAGGTGCTGCGTACCCGCATTCTCGAGGACATTGAGACCGGCGACAAGCCATTTCTCGTCATTGCCAACGCTGGCACCGTCAGCACCGGAGCCGTTGATCCGCTGGACCGGCTAGCTGCCCTCTGTCGCGAATTCGATTTGTGGCTGCATGTCGACGGCGCCTACGGTGCCCTGGCTGCCGTCGCGCCCGATTCTGCAGCTTTGTTCGTGGGCCTGAGCGAGGCCGATTCGATCGCAGTCGATCCGCACAAGTGGCTTTATGCACCGCTCGAAGCCGGATGCGCTCTGGTGCGCGATGTTTCGAGTCTGCGTGGCGCATTTGCCTACCATCCGCCGTACTATCATTTTGGCGTCGAAGCGATTAACTACTTTGATCTCGGCCCGCAAAACTCGCGAGGATTTCGGGCCCTGAAGGTTTGGCTTGCTCTCCAGCAGGTGGGGCGAGACGGCTACGCGCAGATGATCTCTGACGATATACGTCTCTCGCGCGCGATGTACGAGTACATAGCTGAGAACCCGGAACTGGAGGCGCTGAGCCAGGGACTGAGTATCACGACTTTCCGCTATGTCCCGCTCGATTTGCATCGGATGGACTGCAACGTTGCGGACTATTTGAACGATCTGAATCGCGAACTGCTGACGCGTCTGCAACGGGGCGGCGAAGCTTACCTTTCAAATGCCATTATTGGGGGCAAGTACGCGTTACGGGCCTGCATAGTGAACTT